>JACKQG010000193.1_pt1 | contig 89411 bp, 95 predicted proteins | sample 8237621 | NCBI WGS metagenome assembly JACKQG01 (sample SAMN15677084, study PRJNA649215) | marine metagenome | biome: marine; feature: Black Sea; material: saline water; isolation source: suspended particulate matter (SPM) from the Black Sea western gyre | collected 2013-06-09/2013-06-10 | depth...
TTACAAAATTTTGCTTGGAATTTTTAGAAAAGAGTCGCTTAAGTTGTCTTGACCCTAAATTATTACCTGATACAATACCTGCCATGATGCCAAACAACAAAAACTTGTCGCGCTATTATAGTTACTTAATTAAGCTACCTATTTTTCAAGGCCTAACTGAGGATCAGCTCAAACCTCTATTTGACAACATGCAGGTTAAACAATTTCACAAAGGTGAAATGGTCACCTTTAATGCACAAGAACACTCCAAGCTTTATATTAATTTTGATGGCTTATTCAAGCTTAGTAAAATTGACGAGCGTGGTGATGAAATAGTACTGCGCATTGTGGACAATAAAGGAGTTGTTTCACCCATGCATTTTTCCCAATACTATGATGTGGCCGCTGACTTTGTTAAAAACACCACACTGTTTTATTTCTCAGAACAGGCAGTTGGAAAAATGATGGAAGACAATCATCAATTCTCACTCAATATTGTGCAATTTCTAGCTGATAGTGTCCAAGCGCTGATGCTTAGCGCAGAAGTGCTACAACTTAAAACTGCCAAAGAAAAAGTTGGCTGGTATTTGGTCCACGCCAAAATTAACAACACCTTTGAGCTGCCTTATTCAAAATCATTAATTGCCAGCTATTTGGGCATGAAGCCGGAGTCTTTTTCACGTGCACTGAGTGAGTTAAAAAAAGATGGGGTTATTCTTGAAAATAAGAAAATCAAACTAGACAATGGTGACGAACTTTGTGGCTATTGTGACCCAGTTACCGGCTCCAGCTGTGCCTTTTTCAAAACCAACAAGTGCGTACATGACTAGTCCAGCTGGATAAAAATTTCAGAAATAATAAAAATAGGCTGTTTTTAATTAAAAAAATAAGATAAATTGACTTATCTTTGCTGTTTTTTTTGCTGATAATTCTCTATTTTTTTAAAAAATTTGACCAAAATCCTAAATGGTCAGTCTAGCGTAAAGCATAGGCAGCATTTTTGGCAAATCAGTTACTTTTTTGACTAATGAATAGCCATTAGCGCCAAATAAGTTAGGCAAATAATCATTGGCTTTTTCATCAATCGTGACACAAAACACTTTAAGCCCCAATGCTTTTGCACTTAAGATGGCCTGCTTGGTATCTTCAATGCCATAACGACCTTCATACTGATCTAAATCATTTGGCTTGCCATCTGTTAGTACTAATAGCAATTGTTGCATAGCCACTTGATTTTTTAACAGACTAGTCGCATGGCGAATACCTGCGCCCATGCGCGTGTAATAACCTGGTTTAATATCAGCAATGCGCGACCTAATCTGGCCATTGTAGGGCTCGTCAAATGCTTTGAGGGTGTGTATGCGAATGGGGTTGGTTTTTCGCGAGGAAAAGCCGTACATACCAAAACGATCGCCCGTGGCCTTCAGACTTTCGGCAAACAAATACAAACTGTCTTGAATGACATCAATCACGCGTGAATCATCATTCACCCAAGTGTCTGTTGATAAAGATAAATCGGCCAACAGCAAGCAGGATAAATCACGTGCACCACTGTCTAAAGATTTATACAAATTAACCTTTCCATCGCTGTGGCCAGCTAGGGCGTCCGTTTTGTATTTTAAATAGGCATCCATATCAATCTCTTGCCCGTCATTTTGCGCATAATGCCAAGTTCGCGCCGGTGTAATCGCCTGAAATTGATTGCGTAGTTTTTTCGCCGTTGCCTTTAGATGCTCGGGTAATTGCGTATCTTGCTCATGGCTTGATACCAAGCTAACCACTTGACACTTGTTTTCAATCAGGGTTTGAGTTTTCCAATCCCACTCGGGCAATAAAATACCTGATGCTAAAATTTCGTCATCCATTGCCTCTGAGGGCAGATCTAGATCAAATTTCATTTGTACTTTGGAAGCGCGCTGATTGCGAGCAATGGCTAATTCGTCTAGATCTTTGGCAACATCCTTGGCGTTATCAGGATCTTCGTCATCATCGGTGGAGCGATCCATATTAGCAAACTCACCCCAAGTGAACAAATTTTCCATACGAATGGTAATTAGCCCGCGGGCAACCTCTGGGGTTTCGACTCGTTTGGCTTGTTTTTTGCCAATATCGGTAGCGTCTTTTTCTTGGCCGGATCGTTGATTATCACTATCGCCCAAGTCTTTTGCCACCTCTGTTTGGCTCACTGGCGGGCTAGGATGCAGCCACAATAACACCAGTCTAGGCATGTACTTGCTAGGCGGTAGTTCGCTGACACTACCAGGATTTTTAAGCGCTGCCACAATAAGCACTTCGGCCGCTCTTTCTGCTTTAGAAATTTTATCAATCTCAGGTCGTTGTGATAGATGGGCGTTCAACAGTCGTTGATATAAAGCCTTTAGCCCCGGATAAGCGCGCAGCGCTAATTGCGTGCGCTGTTGATTATCCAATAGCCAATCTGCAGATTGTTTAGGAATAGAGCTTAACGCTGCCAACCATAAATAAAGCTCTTTATTGAGCGTCTTGGTGGCAAAGTAATCAATCACCTCGGGTAGGCGCAGGGCGCCTTCATCTAGCCAGGCGAATTCATACTTTTCAGTGCTGCGGGCAATGCGCCTTAATAGGCCGCGCTCAGAAGAATATTCACTGGCATCCGTTTGTAACACGCTGAGTGCGCCATCACCGCCTAATGCTCGAAAAAACACGCCAACCGTTTTTTTAATGTCGACTAATTTTACCTCGGCCTCTGGATAATTTTTATCCGCCATGCGAGTGATAAAATTATGCCAAATTTCTCCAACTCTTTCTTCCATTAGCTGTCCTTGGGATAATACACCCCAATTAATGGATGGCGCCACGGCTGATGCGCCATCGCCTTGGCCGTAATGGCTAACCTGGCTGCTTGCTGTTTATCCCAATAAGGCATTAACCACTTCCATCAAAGCGTCGATGGTTTCTTTATCATCTGTTAGTGGCTCAACCATTGCCGCTTTACACGCTTGTTGTATGGGCAAGCCACTGGCAATCAGTGTGGCTGCATAAATAAGCAGACGCGTTGAAGCGGCCTCTTCTAGATCATGATCTTTTAAGGCACGCATGGCATTAGCCAGGCTCACCAACTTTTCGGCGGTGGCTTTATCAACATCCGTTTCAGCCAACAAGACATAAATTTCTGTTTGCTTGTCAGGAAATTCAAAGCTAACGCCAGTAAAGCGCTGCCTGGTTGAAGGCTTCATGCCTTTAAGTAGGTTTTGATAGCCCGGATTGTAGCTCACCACCAACATAAATTCATCTGGCGCCTCTAAGGTTTCGCCAGTACGCTCAATGGGCAAGATGCGCCTATCATCGGTCAATGGATGTAGAACAACCGTGGTGTCTTTACGCGCCTCGACCACTTCATCCAAATAACAAATAGCACCCTCGCGCACTGCTCGTGTTAATGGCCCATCACACCAATACGTGCCTTGTTCATTGATCAGGTGCCTGCCAACAAGATCGGCTGCTGTCAAATCATCATGACAGGCTACCGTGTAAAGTTCGCGATCTAATTTGGCCGCCATATGGCGAATAAATCTCGTTTTTCCGCAGCCTGTTGGCCCCTTGATAAGCAGTGGCAACTGATTATTATAAGCGTGCTCAAACAGCTCTACTTCATTGCCTTGTGGCTTGTAAAAAGGGACGTTTTTTGAATTCATAAAATCTCCTTATGCAGTAAATGCTATATAAATTGTAATCGATAATAGCAACAACCAAATCAAGATCGGCAGGCGCCAAATGCCTTTTACCCAATGTAGTTGCATAAAATATTCACTAATCAACGCGCCTTTAGCTATTGCAATAGCAAAGACCATCAACGAAATATCCAAACTACGCAAGCCTGACTCGCCTATTTGGTACGTCACTAGCGTTAATATCACTAATAGCGTGTAGATAATAGTTACCCAAATTGTTGATTTATTAGCGTTCATCACATTACATACACCAAAGGAAACAAAATCAACCAAACTAAATCAACCATGTGCCAATAACTAGCGCCAGATTCTAAGCCTGAGCTGTCCGTTACTGTATATTGGCCTCGCTTTAGATTGCGAGCTAACACCAATAAGACGATCATGCCTAAAATCACATGCAAATAATGAAAAAATGCCAATGACAAATAAAACATATAAAAAGTATTAGTGCTAAGTGTTATTCCATGATCCATATGAACAGCAAACTCATTGGTTTTAATGACAACAAACACCAGTCCTGCTAACATCGCCAACAACATAAACCGATAAGCTTGTGGTTGTTGGTTGGCGTTAACGGCCAATACAGAGCGAATAACAAAATAACTACTGCTAATTAGTGCCAGCGTATTCCATAGCGCTGCCGTCGTATCTAGCGTTTGCTGATACTGCTCAAACAGCTCAATATTATCTATTCGCGTTACTGCATAAGTCGCAAAGAATAACCCAAATACCAGCAGCTCAGCCATAATAAAGATCCAAATAGCCAAGTCCCCTGGTGGATATTTAATGACTTTGGTCAATTTATTCATTTTCATGTCGAAAAAAAGGTCGCTAACAATCGCCAGCGACCTTTAATTTAATCAAAGATTGTTATTTAGGCAATTGCGCTTCAGGCTGGTCTCGACCAACAAAGAAACTAATTACATAAAGAATCAAGCCGATTAAGAACACCAATCCTGCGCCTTCACGCATCCAGTAGAACATTTCGATCTTATCTTGCACCACCATAAACGGCAGCGGATCATCACTCATTCTTTGCAGGTAAACCTGCACGATACCAGCAGCTGTTAAGAACAAAGTAATAAACACCATAGAAATTGTCATCAACCAGAAAGACCACATTTCCACCACCTGAGAAGACATGCTGTTGGCGACCTTACGACCATTTAACATTGGCATTGCATACGAAATAATGGCCAATACGATCATCACATAAGCGCCGTAAAACGCCATGTGCCCGTGTGCTGCAGTAATTTGTGAACCATGCGTATAGTAGTTAACAAATGATAGTGTATGCAAGAAGCCCCAAACACCAGCACCTAAAAACGCCATCACTGAACAACCCAATGCCCATAATACTGCTGCCTTATTAGGATGTTGGCGACGACGTTTGTTCACCATGTTAAAGGCAAAAATAGTCATCATAAAGAATGGAATAGGCTCCATGGCTGAGAAAATAGAACCCCACCACTGCCAGTAACCCGGTGTACCAATCCAGAAAAAGTGATGACCTGTGCCAATCAAACCGGTAATCAATGCCATAGCAATAATTACGTACAGCCACTTTTCAATAACCTCACGGTCAACACCAGTAGTTTTAATCAATACATAAGCTAGCAAAGAACCTAGAATAAGCTCCCAAACGCCTTCAACCCATAGATGTACCACAAACCACCAGAACATCTTGTCTAGTACGATATTGTCAGGGTTATAAAAAGCAAATAAGAAAAATACAGCCAAACCAACTAAACCAATTAACAACACTAAGTTAATAACCGTTTTTCTACCTTTAAGGATTGTCATGCCAATGTTGTACAAGAACGCTAAAGCCACGACAACAATGCCAATTTTGATAATGGTTGGCTGCTCTAAAAACTCTCGCCCCATCGTAGGCAATAAATCATTCATGGTAATTTCAGCCAGTGTTGCGTACGGTACCAATAAGTAACCTAAAATGGTGACCGCACCAGCAGCCAAAAAGATCCAAAACATAACTTTGGCCAATAACGGACTGTGCAACTCTGCTTCTGCCTCGTCTGGCACCATGTAATAAGCGGCGCCCATAAAACCAAACAACAGCCACACAATCAATAAATTGGTGTGCACCATGCGTGCGACATTAAATGGGATTTCTGGAAACAAGAAGTCGCCAACAACATACTGCATGCCCATAATGACACCAAACAATATTTGAGCAACAAACAAACCGATTGCGGCGATAAAGTATGGCTTTGCAACCATTTGTGAAGTATATTTCATGTTATTTCTCCTTATCCTTGAATGTTAGGTGGCCAATTCTGATTGTTAATTTCTGAAACGTATTTCAAAAATTCAGCAACCGCATCCAATTCGTCGTCTGTTAGATTAAATTGTGGCATGCTGCGTCGCCCCGGGATACCGTTTTTTGGTCTAAACTTAATAAAGGCGATAATAGCCTCTTTGCTGCCCATACGTTTATACGCATTACCAAGCTCTGGTGCAAAATAGGCACCTTCACCCATTAGTGTGTGGCAACCAATACAATTATTGTTTTCCCAAACATGCTTGCCTTTGGCCACTTGTGCGGTTAGATTTTCTCTATTGTCTGTTTGCGGTAAAGATTTCACCGTATCAAACGTTAACACCAAAAGCAACAAGAAAAAGAACATGGATCCACCATAAAAAATATTACGGGCCATGGACTTTGTAAATGCTTGTGACATATAGTCCTCCTTTTTATTAAACAAAACAACGAACCTTGGTTAATAACCATAAATGGTTTATGGTTATTAACCAAGCTACAATGTCAAGTTTATAGAACTTTGTTTTTAGAGGATTTGACCCAGGTCAAGTTATTCACTATTAATTCCACTAATGACAACTTTTAGACGCATAAAAACAAAAAACCCATAGCATTTGCTATGGGTTTAGATATGGTGCCGAAGGCCGGACTCGAACTGGCGACCTACTGATTACAAATCAGTTGCACTACCAACTGTGCTACTTCGGCAATAGCGCAAATTATACCAAACTATTATTACATTCATCTAATAAAAATAATGATTTTTCACTTTTTGATAGACGAAAAAAATGCCTCAATAAAGAGGCATTTTTAAGCTTACCTAAAAACTTAGAAGGTAGGACTAGCAGTTAGTGCCATAGACGCTTGTCTAAGTGCATTAACGGCTTGCGTATTAGCTATTTTAGCTAGTGCCGCATCCTTGGTTTTCTTAGCTTCTTTGATCATCTTGCCAGTATCTCTCCAGGCTGCATTTTGTGCTAAATTTTTCTTATAGTTAGCTTCCGCTGCTGCAATCACATCAGCGAAAGAATCACTAGCCGCTGCTACTGGTGTGTACATAGGGTCGTTTGACACCTGAGCTTTTTTAGCTGCTGGTGCAACTGGTACGCCGCCACCTAACTGGTGTACATAAACCACTAGTTTTTTAAGCTGTACTGCATCGATTACTTTAGAGTTGCCGAACGCTGGCATTACCGCATCTTGTGTTAATGGGTCATGACCTTGGTTTACACCATGAGTAATGGTGCGCACTACTGAAGCGTGCTGATCATCGGCAGCAAAACGGTAAATACCATCACTTAAGTTTGCTGCTCCTAACATCTGATTACCCTTTAAGGTAGGACCGTGACAACCAATACAACCTTTACTCAAGTAAAGCGCTTTAGAAGCAGGATTTGGGTTGCCCGCTTCACCTTTGCCAGTTTCAATTAAGAAAGTTGCAAGCTCATCTGCCTGTGCATCAGTGATGCCCAACATACGTGCTGGCATATTACCTTTACGACCATTTGTAACACTTTGCTCAATTTTTGCTAGCGTGCCACCAAATAGCCAATCATCGTCAGCCAATACTGGGAAGCCTGCATTACCTTGACCACCTGCACCATGACAGGCTGCACAGTTATCACCAAATAATACTTTAGCAGTTTTAACCGCATAAGTTCTTAGCTCATCGTCACGAACAATATCTTCTAAAGAACTGTCTGCAATCGCTTGCTCTGTTGCCGCAAATTTCTTTTCACGGTAAGCCTCAAGCTCTGCCACACTTTCCTTCATCTCACCTACTTGAGTCCAGCCAGCCGAACCTTTGTAGTGATCACCAAACCAAGGAATACTTGGGTAGTAGAATGAGTAAATAATTACCGCTAAGATACTCACAGCCATTGCCTGCATGTACCATCTTGGTGGACGGTTATTTAACTCTCTCACATCGTTTTCATCATCCCAAAAGTGGCCCGTGTTGTTTTCACCTGGGTATGGATTTTTATGTTCACTCATTATCTTCTCCTCTTAACGTTCGTCATCATCGTTGACGAAATTTCGTAAGTCTTCAAATTGTTGCTTATTTTTTGGTCTAAACGAATAAAAATAAGCACTCGCCAATAAAATAAATACTACTACCGCGGTAACCGCACCGATTTTATCAACTAAAGTCATTATTCGCGGTATGTAACGCCGTCTTCAAACTTAATCATATTGCCTAATGATTGCAAGTATGCAACCATAGCGTCCATTTCAGTTTTGCCTGCAACTGCATCAGCAGCACCTGCAATATCAGCATCTGTATATGGCACGCCAACTTTTCTTAGTCCGCTCATGTGTGTGGCAATTTCATCACCATCCACCATTGCATTGTCTAAGAACTTGTACTTAGGCATCACTGACTCAGGCACCAACGCTTGCGGGTGACGCAAGTGAAGAATGTGCCATTCGTCTGAATACTTGCCACCTAAACGCGCCAGATCAGGACCGGTTCTTTTAGAACCCCACTGGAACGGGTGGTCATACTTAGATTCTACCGCTAGAGAGAAGTGACCGTAACGCTCATTCTCATCTCTAAATGGACGAATCATCTGCGAGTGACATAAGAAACAACCTTCACGTTGATAGATGTCACGACCCGCCACCTCTAAAGGTGTATTAGGTCGAACGCCATCACCAGGCTTCCAATCAGACAAAGACTGACCTTCAGCGCGCTGCCATAACAAGCTTTGCTTACTGCCGTCTGACATTGTTACTTCGTCTTTAACCGCATCTGGGTTAGTGAACAAAGGCACGATCTGCACGATACCTGCTAATGACACTGACAGCGCCATAAACAAGTACATGCCGAAGATGTTCTTTTCAAACTTTGCTTGTATACTTTCTTTTCCGTTTTGATTTGACATGATCTATCTCCTCTTATGCGTTAGCTGTCTGCATAGAACCCGACTTGCGGATTGTGCTGACAATGTTGATTAACATGATCACCGCACCTGTGAATACTAGCACACCACCGGCTGCTCTCATCACATAGTATGGGTGCATTGCAGAAACTGACTCTGCAAATGTGTACGCTAATGTACCGTACTCATCGTATGCTCTCCACATCAAACCTTGCATGATGCCAGATACCCACATTGCAACAATGTACGTTACGGTACCAATCGTATGGATCCAGAAGTGAATAGCCAATAATTTTTGACTTAATCTAACATTGTAGATTTTTTCAATCATGTGGTAAAGCGCACCGGCTGCTACCATGATGTTCCAACCTAGTGCACCTGAGTGTACGTGGCCAACTGTCCAGTCTGTATAGTGCGACAACGCATTAACGTTCTTCGCCGCCATTACCGGGCCTTCAAAAGTACTCATTGCATAGAATGCTAATGACATGATTAAGAAACGTAAGATGTAGTCTTCACGTAGGCGATCCCAAGCACCTGATAGTGTCAAGATACCGTTTAATGCACCACCCCATGATGGAATGATCATTGCTAGTGAAATGGTTGCACCTAGTGAACCCGCCCAATCTGGTAAGGCTGTGTACTGTAAGTGGTGAGCACCTAACCATACGTAACCAAACATTAATGCCCAGAAGTGAATTACAGACAAACGGTATGAATAAACCGGACGCTGTGCTTGTTTTGGTACAAAGTAGTACATAATACCTAGGAAGCCAGCTGTCAAGAAGAAGCCAACCGCGTTATGACCCCACCACCACTGGATCATTGCATCTTGCACACCAGAGAAAATAGAGTAAGACTTAAACCAATCTACTGGAATAGATAGGTTATTTACAACGTGTAGGTAAGTTACCATCACCATCATACCCATGAAGAACCAGTTTGCTACATAGACATGTGGCACCTTGTTTCTATCACGAATGTGAATCGTCATAATAAAGTTGTATAGGTATGATGCCCATGCTAAAGTAATTAAAATATCAATCGGCCATTCAAGTTCTGCGTACTCTTTACCCTGTGTTAAGCCTAAAGGTAACGTCACAACAGCAAGTACAATCACCGTATTCCACGACCAGAACGTAAACCAAGCCATCTTGTTTGACCACAAGCGGGTTTGATTGGTTCTTTGCACAATATAGAAGGCGGCTGCCATCAGTGCTGATCCACCGAATGCGAAAATTACTGCATTAGTATGCAGCGGTCGCAAGCGGCCAAATTGAAAATACGGCAAGTCTGTGCCCAAATCATTTAGATAGGGAAATGCCAACTCAGAAGCGATGTACACACCTAGCAATGTTCCCACTACTAAGTAAACGGTCGACATAATCGTAAACCATTTGACGACGCCTAAATCATACTTTTCTGTTAAATTCATGAATAGTCCTCTTTGTTTTTGGTTAATAACCTTATATTGAGCAAGCCAATATAAGTACCGTGCAATTCTACACGAGTCCCTATGATACCGTCAACTGTATTTGAGTTTCTTGATATAAATCAATTTTTCGGTTTTATTTTGATCTATGTAAAAAAAATTACAATCGCACTTCGATGCCTTGTTCCTGCATGGCTAGCTTAGCCTGCTCAACAGTATATTCACCAAAATGAAAAATACTGGCTGCTAAAACCGCATCTGCACCGCCTTCAAGCACACCCTCAGATAGGTGTGCTAAATTACCCACACCGCCAGAAGCGATCACTGGCACCGCTACCGCATCAGATACCGCCTTGGTGAGCTCAAGATCAAAACCTGTCTTAACCCCGTCGCAATCCATTGAAGTGAGTAACACCTCTCCTGCGCCATGATCTCCTTGTGTCATTTTCACCGCCCACTCAACCACATCAATACCCGTTGGTTTGCGCCCGCCATGGGTAAAAATTTCCCATTTATTAGGGTTGCTTGAAACTTTTTTAGCATCAATAGCAATAACAATACACTGTGAACCAAACTGCTCGCCTAGCTCGTTAATTAGATTGGGGTTAAAGATTGCTGCGGAATTAACCGCTACTTTGTCAGCGCCGGCATTTAGCATGTCGCGCACATCTTGTGCTTTACGAATACCGCCGCCTACCGTTAAAGGAATAAATACTTGTTCAGCAATGCTTTCCACCATATGAACCGTGGTATCACGGCCTTCATGTGAGGCGGTAATATCTAGAAAGGTAATTTCATCAGCACCTTGTTCATCATAGCTTTTGGCTACCTCAACTGGATCGCCCGCATCTTTAATATCAACAAACTGCACGCCTTTCACCACACGGCCATCACGCACATCTAAACAGGGGATAATTCTTTTTGCTAAACTCATGAGTGAATTTTACCTCTGTATGTTTGTTATGTGGCCATATATGAAGGGTTAGGTATAATCTCGAGCTATGACAAACATTCCAAGACACATTGCAATTATCATGGATGGCAATGGCCGCTGGGCTTCTAAGCGTAGCCTGCCACGTATTGTTGGCCACCAACAAGGCGTTAAAGCGGTGCGCACAGTAGTTAAGGCGTGTGGGGCAATGGGCGTAAAAACACTAACTTTATTTGCCTTTAGCAGTGAAAATAAAAATCGCTCAACAGAAGAGGTGACGCTACTTTTCAAGCTGTTTCTAACTGTACTCAAACAGGAAGTTAAAAAACTCGACAAACACAATGTGCGCTTAAAAATTATCGGCGACATGACGCTGTTTCCCAAAGATGTGCAACATATGGCAGCTGAAGCGCAAGCCAAATTAACTGACAACGACGGATTAACGCTAGTTATTGCGGCCAATTATGGTGGCCAGTGGGATATTGCACAAGCGGCCAAACAAGCGGCACAAGCGGCCATCAAAGGCGAAATAACTCCTGATGACATTACCATCGACAGCTTTGCAAATTACCTTTCATTGGCCAACGAGCCAGCTGTTGATTTATTAATTCGCAGTAGTGGCGAACTTAGAATTAGTAATTTCTTACTTTGGGATGTGGCATATAGTGAGTTTTATTTTACCGACACCCTGTGGCCAGACTTTGATGAGGCCGAACTTAACAAAGCTATCGAAAGTTTTAATCATCGTGATCGTCGCTTCGGCGCACGCAAGGAAACCTAATGCTATTACCAAGAATCTTAACCGCACTAATTTTGGCGCCTTTGTTTATTTGGGCAATTGTTGCCATGCCTACCGACTACTTTAGTTATTTGCTATTAGTGTTTGTTGCCTTAGGCGCCTGGGAGTTTGCTCGGTTAATTAAAATTGAACAGTCACTATATCGAGCATTGATATCTATAAGTGTTGTCGGTTGTAGCTTAGTTGCATCAAGCCATGCGCAAGATCTTCAAAATTTGCAAACCATATTATATGTATCGGCTCTTTGGTGGGGTTTAAATTTATACTGGGTGATTAGCTACCCTAGTCGAGTCGAGTCTTGGTATGGTTCTGGTGTCATCAGAGTCATGGGCGGGATCATGTTGTTTGCACCAATGTGGGTAGCGCTGGCTAATCTACACGCAAACTATAGTAGTGACTATTTTTTGCTGTTAATGCTACTAATTTGGGGTGCTGATTCCGGCGCATATTTTGTTGGCAAGGCTATTGGTAAGCGCAAACTTGCGCCCAATGTCAGCCCTGGAAAATCCATAGAAGGCGTTATTGGTGGCATTGTCTTTGCAATAGCCATTATGTGGGCATTCTTACAATATAAGCACATAACCACTGATGCGTACGCCGGGTATTTTTTGCTAGCTGTGGTGATTTCTAGTGTTTCCGTATTGGGTGACTTGTACGAAAGCTTGTTTAAGCGCACTTCTGGCATTAAAGATAGTGGCAATATCTTGCCTGGTCATGGTGGCATTTTAGATAGAATAGACTCTCTAACTGCGGCGGCGCCATTTTTCTTACTAGGCTTAAGTTTTATATGATCAACTTAACCTTATTAGGCGCAACCGGATCCATTGGCCAAAGCACCTTGGCTGTTGTTGATTTGCACCCTGAGCAGTTTCAAGTCTTTGCCATAAGTGCAAACACCAATTGGCAAGACATGGTCAAACTGTGTGCTAAATATAAGCCCAAATATGCTGTCATGGCCGATGAAAATGCAGCTACTCAGCTTTCAGCGCAGTTGCAAAACGACACCACGGTATTGTCAGGTGCGTCAGCGTTAGAGATGATTGCTGAACATGTGCAGACTGATTATGTCATGGCTGCTATTGTTGGTAGTGCTGGCATGGCATCAAGCCTTGCAGCTGCCAAAGCAGGAAAGCGCATTATGCTGGCTAATAAAGAATCGCTGGTATTGGCGGGTGATATTTTTATGCAGGCAGTTAAAGACAACAACGCTGAGCTGATTCCGGTTGATTCTGAGCATAGCGCTATTTTTCAATGCTTGCAGGGTGGCACATCTGGCCTGAGCAAAATCCAACTAACCGCTAGTGGTGGGCCATTTTTACACACGCCGCTCGATGAATTGGACACCATCACGCCAGAGCAGGCTTGCGCTCACCCCAATTGGTCAATGGGACGTAAGATATCCGTTGATTCTGCCACCATGATGAATAAAGGCTTAGAAGTGATTGAGGCGCATTATTTGTTTAATTTGCCACACAATCAGATTGATGTAGTGATGCACCCGCAGAGTATTATCCATTCTTCAGTCTATTTTAATGATGGCTCAACCTTGTCGCAATTGGGCAACCCTGACATGCGTACAGTGATCTCCTATGCCATGAGTTATCCTCAGCGCATAGACTCAGGAGTCGAGGCACTAGACCTAACACAAAATTCACCGTTGGAATTTTATGTGCCAGACTTTGAAAAATTTGCTTGTTTGCGCTTAGCCTTTGATGCGCTTAAACAAGGCGGTAGCGCTATGGGCACGATTAACGCAGCGAACGAAGTGGCAGTGGCAGGCTTTTTAGACAATAAGATAAAGTTTTTAGACATTGCTAAAATTATCGAGAAAACATTAACTCAGTCTGCTCATCACTTCCCAACAACCTTGGCCCAAGTAATTGATAACGACCAATCTTCACGTGCCATTGCTAATGAAATCATGTTGTCTTATGCCTAAATTTTTATCAATTGTCTTATTGGTCTTGCTATTGGGCGTCAATATTGGCAGCGTTAATGCGCATAGTCAAAATAACGAATATCACTTTACGGTTAAAGCGGGCGACTCACTCAGCAAATATTTTACAAAACTTGGCTTATCCAAACGTTTGTTGGCAAATTTACTCTCTGCCAATCCAAAAAACCAGCAACTTAATCAATTAAAAGTTGGCGAAAAACTCACCATTCAGCTACACACTAGCCGCCGCTTCAAATCACTAAACTACCAGCCCTATGGCAAACCTAAACTCAACATTGCTTTAGTCGGTACACGCTTTATTGACACCTCAAAGCCGATCAAGAAAAACACCAGCCCTCTTTCGACTACAATTGTTACCATCACCAGCGCTTTTGGCTCCGACGGCCAACAAGCTGGGCTTAGCCTAAACACAATTAACACTGTGGTTGAAGCGCTATCCTGGCAACTTGATTTTGGTACGGATCTACACAAAGGCGACCGTTTTTATATTGTTAGCGATGGCTCAAAACAACCTGTTGGCATTATTTACAAAGGTGGCAATAAACGCATTGAAGCGTTTTTACACCGCAACAAAAAAGGTCAAACACATTACTATAATCGCTACGGCTATGGGCTTAACGCTTCCTTTTTAAAAGCGCCACTTAAGTACAAGCGGATCAGCTCTAAGTTTCAACTTAAGCGCTATCACCCCATTTTAAAAACCTATCGTCCGCATAGAGCGGTTGACTATGCTGCTGCCCACGGAACACCCGTATGGGCGGCGGCTGACGGTATTGTCAAGCTTAAAGGCTGGAAAGGTGCACTTGGCAAGGCGGTCATTATTCAACATGGCGCTGATTACACCACTGTTTATGCGCACTTGTCAAACTATGCGCGCAACCTTAAAAAAGGCAAAACCGTTAAAAAAGGGCAGGTTATTGGCTATGTAGGCTCAACAGGTCGCTCAACAGGCGCCCACCTGCACTATGAAATACGCCATAAAGGCGAGCGCAAAAATCCGCTCACTTATAAACTCCCCAAACAGAAAAAAGTCAGTCGGGAAGAGTTGTGGCAATTTCGCTCACAAGTTAATCGGGTGCTGTCTAGCTTATAGCGCTTAAGCGTATTTAGAGATCCTCTTGGGCCTCAATCCAATCACTCCAACTACTTGGCTTGAGATCGTTTAGATAGTCTTTATCAATGTATTTGGCTTGATAAGCTTGTGCGCCAGGCACTTTGTTTAAAATAGCAAATGTAATCAATTCATCAATACGCTGTTTTCGCTTAGTACCTGGTACCAGTAATTCATTGCGAATAATGGCGGCTATCATGGCTGATTTTGCATTGCCGTGCACCTTAAAAGACTCTTCAAATAAATTTAAGGCCAGGAATTCATTTTTAATAAAGCCGTGACTGCCATCTAATAAATATAGTGCGTATTCATACAAGGCTTTATCATAACTTCTACGAACTAGCTTAATTAAAATTTCGTTGGCTTCACGCTCTTGAGGCTTGTAGTCCATTAGCTCATTACCTGCCCTTACTTGTTTGGCAGCCTCATACATGGCATCAAAATCATTCAAATCAAATGCACCTTTTAACAGCAGGGACTGGCCTCTTAATACAACATCTCGAGAGCTGATTTCATTGCCAATTTGGATAAGACGCATGGCCCCGTCAGATAGGGGAGAGGCGCCAACAGTGGCGCTGAATAAAACAGAAAAAATCAGTAATTTTTTTAGCATAACGGTTTTTCGTCTATTTTACCACGCTAAAAGTCATTATCCAAAGTCTGCGACAATTAATACCTTAAGGTATACAATCGATTAAAATACCTCATCAACAGAACCAATAACGCACAAGGAATAGCTGTGGAAACACTCTTTGAAACAAATTTAAGCCTGCCTTTGATTCAACAAGGAAAAGTCAGAGATATTTACGATATTGACGAAAACCGCATGTTGATTGTCACCACAGATCGTCTCAGTGCATTTGACGTGGTGTTTGATGACGGCATTGCTCAAAAAGGCGCAGTACTGACTGAAGTGGCCAATTTTTGGTTTGAAAAAACGCATCACATCTTGCCTAATCATTTAACCCATGAGCCACTAAGTAGCGTATTAAACCCCGAAGAAGCTAAGCTGGTTGCGGGTCGCGCTGTCATTGTTAAAAAGCTCAAGCCTTTAGCGGTTGAGGCCATTGTTCGTGGTTATATTATTGGCTCAGGCTGGAAGGATTATCAACAAACTGGCAGCATATGTGGCATTCCTTTACCAGACAATTTACAACTAGCAGAAAAACTCCCGGAAGTGCTTTATACACCCTCTAGCAAAGCGGCCGTTGGCGAGCATGATGAAAATATTGATTTTAATGAAACGGTCAAACTATTAGGCACAGACTTAGCGCAGCAAGTCAAACAAGCAAGCTTGGCGCTATATCAATATGCAGCCGACTTTGCCTTAGAGCGCGGCATTATTATTGCCGATACTAAATTTGAATTTGGTCTGGATGAAAACAACACCCTAACCTTGATGGACGAAGTGCTTACACCAGATTCATCTCGCTTTTGGTCAGCAAAAGATTACGTCGTTGGCACCAGTCCTAAAAGTTTTGACAAACAGATTGTGCGTGACTATTTAGAAACCCTGGATTGGGACAAAGCACCACCTGCCCCCACCCTACCTCAGCACATTATTGAAAAAACGGCTGCACAATACCAACAGGTTCAACACCTATTGACCGACTAAACTAATATGCAGTTAAGTGGCAATATAAGCAAGATGCACACCCATCTCAATCGAGGTGTGGCGCAGTATCAACTACCGATTGGTGACAAACTACTGAGTATGAATGATTTGGTTGGTGAAGAAATCACCCTGAGTTTTGACCAAACTATTCACTGCCAAAATTGTGGCAAACAAACCAACAAAAGCTATTCGCAAGGCCATTGCTACCCTTGCTCGCAAAAACTAGCTAGTTGTGATTTGTGTATTATGAAGCCTGAAACCTGTCATTATCATCTGGGCACTTGCCGTGAACCGCAATGGGGGTTAGACAATTGCTTTTCGCCTCATGTTATCTATTTAGCCAACTCGTCAGGTGCCAAGGTGGGCATTACCCGCAAAAGAAATATTCCAAGTCGCTGGATTGATCAAGGCGCTATCAACGCCCTACCAATACTAGAAGTGGACACGCGATTAAAATCAGGCGAGCTAGAAATGGCACTCAAGCAGTTTGTTAATGACAAAACCAATTGGCGCCAAATGTTAAAAAATGAAGTGACATCCGTTGATCTTTTGGCCATCAGAGATCAGCTGCTCTCTGAGATTGGCAATACCATCGAATCAACAGGTGCACAGACCCTAGACAATGAAGCTTTGGAAATAAACTACCCTGTGGTAGAATATCCCAGCAAAATTAGCTCGCTAAACTTTGATAAGACGCCAACCATTACTGGCGTCTTAAAAGGCATCAAGGCTCAATATTTAATTCTAGAGTCTGGCGTGCTTAATATTAGAAAATTTAGTGGCTACAATATTACCATTACTTATTAGGAGAATATCATGGCAGAATTAATTATTGAAGAGTTGGCAATTGGCGAAGGTGACGCTTGTAAAGCGGGCGATCATGTTTCAATGCACTACACCGGCTGGCTAACCAATGGCAAAAAATTTGACTCTAGTGTCGATCGCAACGAGGCATTTAACTTTCAACTGGATGTTGGCCAAGTAATTCCTGGCTGGGACCAAGGCGTCGATGGCATGCAAGTTGGCGGCAAACGCAAGCTTACCATTCCTTCTGCTTTGGCCTATGGTGAAATGGGTGCGGGTGGCATTATCCCACCAAATGCAACACTGGTTTTTGACGTAGAACTATTGGCTATTCAATAAAAAAATTATGAACGAAGATTTCCCACGAATTAAACGCCTGCCCGCTTATGTTTTTGCGGTTACCAATGAGCTAAAATCTAAGGCGAGAGCCCGTGGGGAAGATATTATTGATTTTGGCATGGGCAATCCTGACCAACCAACCCCGGATCATATTGTTGAAAAATTAGTTGAAGCAGCAAGGCGTAAAGATACGCATCGCTACTCAACCTCACGCGGCATTCCACGCTTGCGCAAAGCGATTTCTAATTGGTATAAAAAACGCTTTGATGTTGATATTGATCCTGACACTGAGGCCATCGTCACCATTGGCTCTAAAGAAGGCTTGGCCAATTTGGCACAAGCAATTGTCGGTGCGGGTGATACTGTACTAGTGCCCAACCCGGCTTACCCAATCCATCCTTATGGGTTTGTTATTGCTGGCGCAGACATTCAGCACGTTCCTTGTGGCCCAGAAGATGACTTTTTAGCTGAGCTTGAGCGTTCAATCAAAAACACTTGGCCAAAACCAAAAATGCTGGTGCTTAATTACCCCTCGAACCCAACAACGGAATGCGTGGAATTAGAGTTTTTTGAAAAAGTGATCAAGATCGCTAAAGAACACGAAATTTGGGTAGTTCAAGATTTAGCCTATGCCGACATTGCTTTTGACGGCTATGTGGCGCCCAGCATTATGCAGGTCAAAGGTGCCAAAGATATTGCTGTTGAGTTTTTCTCACTTTCAAAGAGCTACAATATGCCAGGCTGGCGCGTAGGCTTTATGGTGGGCAACCCAACGCTAGTAGGCGCACTGGCCAAAATTAAATCCTACCTAGACTACGGCATGTTTACCCCAATTCAAGTGGCAGCCATTGAAGCGCTAGAAGGGGATCAGACTTGTGTTCAAGAAATTTCTGACATGTATCAAGACCGTCGTGATGTTTTATGTAGTGGACTAAACAGCATAGGCTGGACAGTTACCCCGCCAAAAGCCACCATGTTTGTTTGGGCTAAAATTCCTGAATTTTACCAAGACATGGGCTCTCTGGAATTTACCAAAAAATTGCTTAAAGTGGCTAAAGTCGGCGTCTCTCCAGGCGTTGGCTTTGGTGATTACGGTGATCAATATGTGCGTTTTGGTCTCATTGAAAACGAACACCGCACCCGTCAGGCCATTCGCGGCATTCGTGATATGTTTAAAGCAGATGGGCTGTTATAGATAAACCATTAGCGTTAAAATCAATTACCATGAAACTCTCTGCTAATGAATTTATCAACGCAAAACACAAGCGCCTAACCTTGCTAGGCATGTCAGGTGTTGGTAAAACTCACCTGGCTAAACTGCTATCACAAGAAGATCAGTATTTTCATTATTCAGGCGACTACCGCATTGGTGCACAATATTTAAATAGCGCTATCTTAGATAACATTCTAACCCAGGTTAAACAAGATCCTTGGCTTAAAAGCCTACTTGAAGATGAATCTATCAGCATTCAAAACAACATTACCTTTGACAACCTGTCTTCAGTATCAGCGTTCTTAGGCAAAGTTGGCAATCCTGAATTAGGCGGCTTGCCAATTGATGAATTTATTCGTCGTCAGGCACTACACAAAGAGGCTGAAATTCAAACCATGCTGGATGTACCAGAATTTATCAACAGATCTAACCAACAAGGCGTGTCTAATTTCATCAATGATGCAGGTGGATCCTTGTGTGAACTAGATGATGAATCAGTCTATCAAACTCTGGCAGAGCATACCATTATTCTGTATATCAGGGCCAGCAAGACAAATGAAAGTGCGCTGATTGAGCGTGCACAAACACACCCAAAACCTTTGTATTATCAGGCTGATTTTCTACAACAACAATTAGCTGTTTATTTATCTGAAAACCAGTTTACTTATGTCGCTCAGGCTGATCCAAACGCCTTTGTGCGCTGGATTTTTCCGCGCCTGTTAGAACACCGAAAACCAAAATATGAGCATATTGCACAACAATATGGCTACACCATCGACAGTGAAGATCTGTATCAGTGTCAACGTGCGGACGAAGTATTGGAACTAATTGCAGGAGCAATACGCTAATGCCTTTAATTGCTCACACAAACCTGCCTTCTTTTAAGCGACTTAAAGACGAAGGAGAAATTGTACTTAGTAAAGATCGAGCCAATCATCAGGTAATTCGTGAGCTGCATATTGGTCTGCTCAACATGATGCCAGACGCTGCTCTAGAGGCAACTGAGCGTCAATTTTTCCGCTTAATTGGCCACTCAAACCAAATTGCACAATTTTATCTACACCCATTTACCTTGCCTTCTATTGAGCGTGGTGAAAAAGCCAGTGCTCACATTAATGAGCACTACCAAACCTTTGAAGCCATTAAAGCTCAGGGGCTTGATGCGCTAATCATTACCGGCGCCCATATGGAACAGGCCGATCTTCAACAAGCGCCTTTTTACGAACAATTAAAAGAAGTGCTTGACTGGTCATACGAACACGTAACCTCAACCTTGTGCTCGTGTTTAGCTACCCACGCGGTCATGGAGTTTAAATATGGGCAGAAACGCCGAGCCATGGAGAGTAAATGTTGGGGTGTATTTGAGCATAAAATTGTCGATCGAACTCACCCACTAATGAGCGGCGTGAACACCGGATTTAACGTGCCACATTCTCGCTTTAATGAAATCACCAAAGATCAATTCAAAACAGCTGGCGTTCATATTTTAGTTGACAGCAGTGTGGGCGCGCATTTGTGTGTAAGTGAAGATTTACTCAGAATTGTTTTCTTTCAAGGACACCCTGAATACGACACCATTAGCCTATTGAAAGAATATAAGCGTGAAATTATGGCCTATTTGTCAAACTCACGTGACAGCTATCCGCCTTTTCCAAAACACTATTTAACCGAGCAATCTAAAGCCATTCTTAATGAGTATCAAACTCGGCTGTTATCTGGTGAATTTAGCCTGCAAGACTTTCCAGAAGTGCTAATTACCAAGACGCTCAACAACACTTGGCATGATGCCACCAGCGCCATCATTAACAATTGGATTGGCTGTGTTTATCAAGTCACCCATGAAGAAGTTAGCAAGCCATTTATGGATGGCATAAATCCAAATGATCCGCTGAATTTGAAATAACCAACCAAATCAATCATTTTTTGCTTTATCATTAATTAAAAAACTAAGGGGAGAATATGGATACGTTAACCGTTATCGGCTATGGATTGCTGGCATTAACAACAGCATGGACACTATTTATTTTGTACAATGTTCAGGCCAATTGCAAAAAAATCTGCAATTTCGACACAATCAAAAAGTGTGTTGCCACTTATTTATTCGGCCTAATATTGATTTTTGCCCTATACTTTGCTAACCGCTGGGTACTACTCGGCTAGCCATCTAACTCAGCAATTGTCAGCACTTTCACGCCAGTTGCTCGTCTGGTTTGATCAACACGGGCGTACCCACCTGCCTTGGCAAAAAGGCAATAAGCCCGAAGCTAATGTCTATCATGTTTGGCTCAGTGAGATCATGCTGCAACAAACTCAAGTAGCCACGGTTGTTGAGTATTTCAATCGCTTCATCCACCACTTTCCAACGCTTGCAGATTTGGCCAACGCTTCAGAAGACGAGGTGTTAGCGCAATGGGCGGGATTGGGCTATTACGCTAGAGCTAGAAACCTACACAAAACTGCACAAATTATTGTTAAACAATACCAAGGGATTTTTCCTAAAGACTTTGATCAAGTACTTGCACTGCCTGGCATTGGTCGCTCTACCGCAGGCGCCATACTATCATTGAGTTTTAACCAGAAACATGCAATTCTGGACGGCAACGTCAAGCGCGTATTAGCCAGAATACACCAAGTAACTGGTCATTATTCTCAAAGCGCAACGCTTAATAAATTATGGCAGCTGGCCGAACAGCACACGCCAAAAGTACGCACTAACCACTACACTCAAGCCATTATGGATTTGGGCGCAACGCTATGCACACGAACCAAACCAAACTGTGAGCATTGCCCAATAACTGATCAATGCCTGTCTTTTAAGGCTGGCACCCAGTCACAATACCCCTACCCAAAGCCAAAAAAACAAAAACCCAGTCGAACGATTGCTATGTTGGTTTTTGTTAACAATAAGCAGATTCATTTACACAAACGCCCCAGTAGCGGCATTTGGGGCGGATTATGGAGTTTCGTGGAGTGCGAAAATACGCCTGAAGCTATCCAACAAACCCTGTTGGCGTTTGATCCAAACGCCACCATTAGCAAACACTTAGACTGCTTTAAGCATACATTTACACACTATCATTTGCACATTCATCCAGTTGTTATTCAGTGCGCCACTACGAATCACGAGTTTTATTCACCACAACAATTAGCACTTGGCGTGCCAAAGCCTGTTGCCAAAATTATTGGCCGTCTTGAAAACGGCGATATACCAAGCTCAAGGTAAATAGATTAAAATAGGCTCATGAACATTATTCGTGGCCTGCATAATTTAACAAAACACTCTGGTAGTGTTGTCACCATTGGTAATTTTGATGGTGTGCACATTGGCCATCAACACATGATCAAGCGCTTGGTAGAAAAATCAAAAGCTTTAGGACTTCCATCGGTACTCATTTCATTTTCGCCAACCCCACAAAGTTTTTTTGGTCATCAGCAAGCAGCCCTTAGCAATTTCAAACAAAAACACCAATTATTGGCAGCATTGGGACTGGATTTTCATCTGATTATTAAGTTTGATCAAGCGTTTTCAAAGCTCAGTGCCAACGAATTTATTCAACGCATACTGCTTGACAAACTCAACATGAAATTTTGCTTAATTGGTGATGACTTTAGATTTGGTGCTAGGCGCACAGGCGACTTTACCCTTCTCAAAGAACGCGGCATGTTGGCCGGTTTTGAGGTTGAAAATACCCACAGTGTTTTATGCGATGATTGTCGTGCTAGCAGTTCAACCATCCGCAAACTCTTATCTCAAGGCGATTTTAAATCAGCCAATAAAATGCTAGGTTATGAGTTTAGCATTGCTGGTAAAGTTGCTCACGGTAAGCAACTGGGCCGAACCATTAATTTTCCCACCATCAATATTCCCATCAAGCGCAAAATCAGCCCAGTATTAGGGGTGTTTGCTGTTCAAGTAGCAATTATTGGTAAAATATTTAATGGTGTTTGTAATATTGGCAAACGCCCCACCGTTAATGGTGAAAACATTCTACTGGAAGTCTTCCTGTTTGATTTTGATCAGACCGTCTATGGCGAACAGACAACCGTCATGTTCAAAAAACACATTCGAGATGAACAAAAATTTGACTCTTTTGACGCGCTTAAGGCGCAGATTAAACTCGACACCCAAACTGCTAAAGATTTTTTTAACTAGCCTTCCAGTGTAATGTTTTCCCTGCCATAAATGGCACAATGGTGCCGCCTGCATACTCGTAGCTTTCTGGTACAACCCAGTCTTGTTTTGTCAAGGTAATGGTGCTGGTATTTCTAGGTAAGTTGTAAAAATCAGGGCCAAACTTTGAAGCAAAGCCTTCAAGCTTATCCATCGCTCCTTGTGCCTCAAAAGCTGTGGCATATAGTTCAATCGCGCAATGGGCGCTCAAAATGCCTGCGCAACCACAGCCTGATTCTTTAGCCTCTTTGGCGTGAGGCGCGGAATCCGTACCTAAGAAAAACTTAGGGTTGCCGCTGGTGGCTGCCGCCAATAATGCGCGCTGATGCGGGTTTTCACGCTTAAGAATCGGCAGGCAAAAATAATGCGGGCGAATGCCACCCACCAACATATCATTACGATTAGCCAATAAGTGGTGTGGGGTAATAGTAGCCGCCATATTAGCGTCATTTGACAAAACAAAATCAACTGCATCTTTAGTAGTGATGTGCTCAAAGACAATTTTTAACTCAGGAAAATCAGCCACAATTTGTGTCAACACTTGGTCAATAAATACCGCTTCACGATCAAAAATATCCACGTTGTGATGCGTAACCTCGCCGTGCACCAGTAGCAACATGCCTAACTCGCTCATGGCTTCTAGTGCTGGATAAATCTTTTTAATGTCGGTCACGCCGCTGTCTGAATTAGTGGTTGCGCCCGCCGGATAAAGCTTGACTGCTTTAACAATACCACTAGCCATGGCTTGCTTAATGTCATCAGCTTGAGTGTTGTCAGTTAAATAAAGCACCATCAGTGGATCAAGCGTTTCACCTGTTGGCAAGGCGGCAATAATCTCATCACGATAAGCCTGAGCTTGCAGTGCGCTCGTTACTGGCGGATTTAGGTTGGGCATGATAATGGCTCTACTCATTTGTTTAGCGGTCATGCCGATTACCGATTTAAGTGCCTCTCCTGAGCGCACATGCAGATGCCAATCGTCCGGCTGTAAAATTTCAAATTTCATAAATCGCTCCTAATATTCTTGACTGCTTGGCACCTGTTACCGCCGTTAAGTTTGAAGGCTGCTTGTTTAAAGTGCGTTTGGCAAAATAAGCAAAGGCAGCAGCTTCAACATAATCTGCATGGACGCCTAACTCGTTGGTTGTTTCAATATGGCTGTTTGGATTTAAATAGGCCAGCCGCTCAACCAAAAAGGCGTTATGTACGCCGCCGCCACATAAATACACATCAGCCCCTGTTGGAATATGTGCGGAAATACTGATTGCTGTAAGCTCAACCAAAGTTCTTTGCACGTCCTCTGGCGCCTCATTGCCGGTTAAGTGTTCAGATAGCCAGTCCATATTAAAGTATTCTGGTCCGGTACTTTTTGGTGCCTGCTGTTGAAAATAATTGTCAGCCAATAATTGACCAAGCAGACTTTGATCAACCAGCCCACTGCGCGACCATAGACCGTCACGATCATAATCTTGTGATTTAATGCGCTGTGTCCAATTATCTAGTAGAGTGTTTGCTGGGCCGGTATCAAAGCCAATAACTTGATCAGTAGTTATTTGGGTAATATTGGCAATACCACCCAAATTAATAATGACGCCTGATTTTTCTGCTAATAGATGTTGATGATAAATAGGTGTTAGTGGTGCGCCTTGGCCACCTGCAGCAATATCTTGCATGCGAAAATCGGCCACTGTAGTGACACCTGTTTGTTCAGCAATCAACGCACCGTGCGCAATTTGCATTGAATAGCGCCCACCTTGGTGAAAAACAGTCTGCCCGTGCGAACCAATAGCAATAATTTGATTAGCGGAAATGCCAGATTGACGCAATAGCGCCAAGACGGTGTTGGCAAAAACACTTGCCACGCTAATGTCGACATCTGCCAAATTGGCCAATGAAGTTTGCCCGCTTTGGGTTAACTGACGTAACGCCTGTTTGAGTTGGTCATCGTACGGTTGATAGCTTTGAGCGATGACTTGTTGGCATTGTTGATCAACAATAACGCCATCAACCCCATCCAAACTGGTGCCGGACATCAGCCCAATATAATATTGAGCAGGTGTGGTGCTAGCCATGGCAGTTTTTGTATTTTTTACCCGATCCACAAGGGCATGGCTCGTTACGGCCTACCTTGTTATATTCAGGGGCGTCGTCAGCTTGTTGAGCAGCTTCCACCTCATGATCGTCAACACCCGTTGTACCAATTTCATCGTGTTGCGTTTGAACCTCATCGTTGTTTTGTTGCTCAACTTCATCGGCATTGGTGTTTTCATTAATAGTAACACTGGATAAGGATTTGACAATTTCAATGTCAATGTTGTCTAGTAAGTCGGTAAACATGGCAAATGATTCACGCTTGTATTCTTGTGTTGGATTTTTTTGCGCATAACCACGTAAATTAACACTTTGACGCAAATAATCCATTGCGGCCAAGTGCTCCTTCCAATAGTGATCTAGCGTTTGCAGCATGACCGCTTTTTCAAAACCGCGCATCGATTCAGCGCCTGTTAAACTTTCTTTATAATCACAAATCGCAGCCAAACCTTCAACAATTCTGCTTTCTAATTCGTCAACATCAACCCCTTCATCAAGCCATTGCTGCAGTGGGAAATCAGCTTTATAATCAGCCTTTAACGCATTGTGCAAACCTTCAACATCCCAATCTTCTTCTGCTTGATCTGTACTAATGTAGCCAGCAAACAATTCACCAATCACCTGCTTTCTAATTGTTATAAAACGATCTTGAACATCATTGGTGCTCATTAGCTCATCGCGCAATGTGTAAATTACCTTACGCTGGTCATTGGCAACGTCATCATATTCTAATAAATTTTTACGGGCATCATAATTCATGCCCTCGACTTTACGCTGCGCATTTTCAATGGCACGATTAACCATTTTGTGCTCAATCGCCTCGCCTTTCTCCATGCCTAATTTTTTCATCATATTAGCCATTTTTTCACTGGCAAAAATACGCATTAAGTTATCTTCAAGTGACAAATAAAAACGCGTTGAACCAACATCACCTTGACGACCAGAACGGCCACGCAATTGATTATCAACACGACGAGACTCATTACGCTCAGTACCAACAATATGCAATCCACCTGCTGAAATAACCTTGTCATGCTCAAGCGTCCAGTCTTGCTTTTGCTTGTCGGTTGCGTTTTCTACAAGTTTGCCACCAAGCACAATATCTGTACCACGACCCGCCATGTTGGTCGCAATGGTAACCGACCCAATTGCACCTGCATTAGCAATAATCGTTGCCTCTCTTTCATGTTGCTTGGCATTCAACACTTCGTGCTTGATTTTTTTCTTAGTTAGCAGGGTAGAGATAGCTTCGGAGTTTTCAATACTGCTGGTACCAACCAACACTGGCTGACCAGTTTGCTGACATTGCTCAACATCGTTGGCAATGGCTTCTAATTTCTCTTCAAGCGTTAGGTAGATTTGATCAGCTTTGTCGTCTCGTTCGGAGATTTTATTTGGCGGGATGACTACAGTTTCTAGGCCGTAAATATCTTGAAATTCTACCGCTTCTGTGTCTGCCGTACCGGTCATGCCCGAGAGTTTGTTGTAAAGTCGGAAATAATTCTGGAAGGTGATTGAAGCCAGCGTTTGGTTTTCTTTCTTAATGCTAACCCCTTCTTTGGCCTCAATGGCCTGATGCAATCCCTCGCTCCAGCGACGCCCCGGCATAGTTCTACCGGTGAATTCATCAACAATTACAATTTCATCGCCGTCAACAATGTATTGATCATTCACATGAAACAAGATATGTGCGCGCAGGGCAGAATTAATGTGTTGCATCAGCAAAATGTTGCTAGCATCATACAAACTTGCACCTTCGGGAAGAGCGCCTGCATTGATGAGCAAATCTTCCGCTTTAGCGTGGCCATCGTCCGTTAAAAATACCTGCTTGTGCTTTTCATCAACCGTATAGTCACCAGCAATCTCTACCACTATTTCCTTGCCTTCACCACTCTCTGTTTGTTTGGTAAAGTTCGGAATCATGTGATTAATGGCTTTATACACTTCAGAATAATCCGCTGCAGGGCCTGAAATGATAAGCGGCGTTCTAGCCTCGTCAATCAAAATAGAATCAACTTCATCAACAATGGCAAAATTTAAACCTCTTTGAACTTTTTGCTCAGTGGTAAACGCCATGTTGTCACGCAAATAATCAAAGCCTAATTCATTGTTGGTGGCATAAACAATATCACACCCGTACGCCGCTTGTTTATCTTCAGGCGGTTTATTGGCTGCAATAATGCCCACTGTTAAGCCCAAAAATTCAAACACCTTGCCCATCCACTGGGCGTCGCGTTCGGCTAAGTAGTCATTCACCGTAACAACATGCACGCCGTTACCAGTCAACGCATTGAGATAGGCGGGTAATGTGGCCACCAAAGTTTTACCCTCGCCAGTACCCATTTCTGAAATATTGCCATCATTTAACACCATGCCACCAATTAGCTGAACATCATGATGTCTCAACCCCAATACTCTAACACTAGCCTCTCTCATCACCGCAAAAGCTTCGACTAGCAATAAATCAAGTGATTGTTCAGCCTGATAACGCTCTTTAAATTCTTGTGTTTTAGCGCGTAATTCATCATCGCTCAACGCTTGCATGGCTGCCTCTAGGGCGCTAATTTCACCCACTGTTTTTCTTAGCTTTTTAATCAGGCGCTCATTTCTAGAGCCAACAATTTTGGATAAAACTTTATTTATAATACTCATATAGAATATAAAGAATGGTTTTTGATAAAAAAACCTATTTTCTCATAGATAAACAAGGCTTTGCATCAAATGTGTCAGCATAAACCCATGATTGATATTTCCAATTTTTCTGCCCAAGGATCATTGGGCAGATTATTCTCACAAGCAAAGCACTATAATAAAATTAACGCCGCACTACAGCCGATTTTGCCTGAAACACTCAAAACACTAGAGCTTTGTCTCATTCAACAAGGGGTGGCAACTCTGATTACCAATAATCCTGCCATTGCCTTTAGAGCCAAACAACAAATTCCTGAAATTATGACCTTAATACGTACCGCCTCACCCTCGATTGAAATAAACCACATTAAAATTAAGGTTGCTGCCAATTAATAACGCAACAGCGGGTAAATTGTTTATCATATATCGCTAATATTACAGTATAATTATTGGGTTTTTCATTATAGATTTAATCTATACACACTCAAATAAAGGACTGTAATCTTATGTCAGAACAAGAAATAGACTTAAAGAAAAGACGCTTTTTGACAGGTGCCACTAGTGTTGTTGGTGCGGTAGGCGTTGGTTTTGTATTGGTACCATTTTTATCATCGTGGATGCCTTCAGCACGCGCAAAAGCTGCTGGTGCACCCGTTGATGTAGATATTACAAAATTAGAAGAAGGTCAGCTTGTTCGTGTCTTATGGCGCAAAAAGCCAGTTTGGATCTTTAGGCGTGACAAAACAGTGCTGGCAAACTTGCCAACACTTGACGCTGAATTGGTTGATCCAAATAACACAGAAGATCAGCAGCCAGAATATGCTAGAAACCCTCACCGTTCAATCAACCCTGAAATTGCGGTTATGATTGGCATTTGTACACACTTGGGCTGTTCACCAACTTACCGTCCTGAAGTGGGTGCGGCTGATTTAGGCGGTGATGCTTGGAAAGGTGGTTTTTACTGTCCATGTCACGGTTCTAAATTCGACTTGGCGGGTAGGGTATATGCTGGCGTTCCAGCGCCAATCAACCTGGCCATTCCGCCATATCATTTTGTGACTGATTCATTAATTAGAATTGGCATTGACCCAAAAGCATCATAGGAGCATAGCGTGGATAATAATAAAAATTGGATCGATCAAAGATTTCCGCTGACTAAAGTTTGGAATGAACATTTAGCTGAGTACTATACCCCTAGAAACTTTAACTTTTGGTACTTCTTTGGCTCTTTAGCCATTCTAGTACTGGTTATTCAAATCTTAACTGGTGTCTTTTTAACCATGCACTTTAAGCCAGATGCAGCACTTGCATTTGCATCGGTCGAATACATCATGCGTGATGTAGACTGGGGCTGGCTCATTCGCTATATTCATTCAACGGGCGCCTCGGCTTTCTTTGTTGTGATTTATCTACATATGTATCGCGGCCTACTATACGGCTCATACAAAGCGCCTAGAGAATTAATTTGGATTTTAGGCATGGTGCTCTACATTGCCTTAATGGCTGAAGCCTTTATGGGTTATGTACTGCCGTGGGGTCAAATGTCATACTGGGGTGCAAAAGTAATCATCAACTTATTTGGCTCATTCCCAGTTATTGGCGACATCTTATTAGAATTTATCTTGGGTGACTACGCGGTAGGTGATCCTGCGCTTAATCGCTTCTTCTCTTTACACGTTATAGCCTTACCGCTTATCTTAGTTGTATTAGTGTTCTTACACATTGTTGCACTACACACAGTAGGCTCTAACAACCCTGATGGTGTTGAAATCAAAAAGAACAAGGATGCCGACGGCATTCCAAAAGACGGTATTCCGTTTCACCCATACTACAGTGTTAAAGATATTGTGGGTGTGGTGGTATTCTTAATGATCTTCACTTCTATTGTATTCTTTGCACCAGCCCTAGGTGGCTACTTCTTGGAGGCTCCAAACTTCGTTGAAGCAAACCCACTTAAGACGCCAGATCACATTGCGCCACTTTGGTACTTAACACCGTTCTACTCTGTGTTAAGAGCCATCCCGCCAATGTTTGGCTCTCAGCTACCGGGCGTACTAGCAATGTTTGCAGCCTTGTTGATTCTTGTTGCGCTACCATGGTTAGATCGCTCTAAAGTTAAGTCAATCAGATACCGTTCATGGCCATACAAGGTAGCACTAGCTATCTTTGTAGTCACATTTATCGTATTAGGTTGGTTGGGCATGCAAGCCGTAACACCACTATACAGCTTAATGGCTCAAATCTTTACAGCCCTTTACTTTGCATTCTTTATCCTGATGCCTTGGTTTACTTCAATTGGAGAGACCAAGCCGGTGCCTGAGAGAACAACGGAGCATTAATATGAAAACATTATTCAACACAACACTGTCTGCAGTTGCAGCAATGATTATCTCTTTTAACGCAACAGCTGGTGGCGCTGGCGTTCATTTAGATCCTGCCAACACAGATATCAACGATGAAGCCTCATTACAACGTGGTGCACAATCTTTTATGAACTATTGTTCTGGTTGTCACTCTATTGAGTTAATGCGTTACAACCGCATTGCAAAAGATCTAAACATTAGTGAAACTGACATGGCTAACAACCTGATGTTTAATGCTGAAAAAACGGGCAGCACCATCTTCTCTTCAATGCCGGACGATGGCGCTAAAGAATGGTTTGGCACAACACCACCAGACCTATCGCTTACCGCTAGAGCTAGAGGTACAGACTGGGTTTACACTTACCTAAAAGGCTTCTATGCCGATGATTCGCGCCCATACGGTGTTAATAACCATGTACTGGAAAACGCCTCAATGCCTGATGTTCTTTGGCAGCTAAAACAGGATAAATCTGAAAGAGCTTTTAATCAAGATGTCAGAGATATTACGAATTTCTTGGATTATGTGGCAGAACCTGTTAAGCTAATCAGATACGAGATTGGTGTTAAAGTATTAGGCTTCTTGTTCATCTTGTTTATTCTTGCTTATCTACTTAAGAAAGAATACTGGAAAGATGTTAAGTACGGCAAATGGCGTGCGAAAGACTAACTAAACAATAACACCAAATAAACACATAACAGCAGTCTTAAAATGGGCCTGCTGTTTTTTTCATTTTTAAGGGGTAGCAATCATGTTAACAAAACCTAATCCATCTTCAACAACACTTTATTCATCTCCACAAGAGATTGAGTCGCACGTTGTTCGCTTCATTATGGCTGAAAAGAACATTGAAAGAGAGGTGTTTAACATTAAGATTGACGAGATGCCAGAAGAGATTCTAGAACTTAACCCTTGTCAAACTCTGCCTACCTTATTTGATCGTGGCATTGTACTTTATGACCTATCGGTGATCATGGAGTATCTTGATGAGCGCTTCCCATTTCCGCCATTATTACCCGTCGACCCCATTGAAAAATCAGAAAAGCGTTTGATGATTTTTAGATTCACTCGCTCTGCGGGCTGTTGGTTTGAATTAACCAGAACCATTGAAACCGGCAGTAAAAAAGAGGCTGATGAAGCGCGCAAAATTCTTAAAAGCAATTTAATTGAATTAGTGCCTTTGTTTGCTTACAAGCCATTCTTTAAGAGTGAAGAGATGACTATTGTTGACGCTTGTCTAGCAGCATTACTATGGCGACTAAAAAAATTAGATGTTGATTTAGGTGCACCTGGCAAAGTGGTTACTGACTATGCTAAGCGTCTATTTTCAAGAGACTCATTTAAAGAATCTTTAACTGACTGCGAAAAAGAATACAACTAATACCTATGGTTGCGGTTGCGCCTTATTTGATTAGAGCTTATCATCAATGGATGGAAGACTCTGACTTTACCGCTCACATCCTGGTTGATTGCAGCCACAAAGATGTGGTTGTGCCAGAACAGTTTATTCAAGACAATCGTATTGTATTAAACATTGCCAGCACAGCAACACAATCACTGGTGTTAGATAATGATTATATTAGCTTTAAAGCTAGATTCTCCGGGCAGTCAATTGACATTTACATACCAACTTCGGCAGTCTTAAGTATTTATACAGGTGAGAATGGCGAAGGCATGTTCTTTGAAGTGCAAAAACCAGCAGACCCTGAAGACAAAAAACCTAATCTAACCTTATTAGACTAGTAATTTCTGCAAGCTTAACTCAAAATCGCCAGGATTATTCCCATTGTAAATAACCACCTTACAACCCCCGTAATGCTCGATAACTTCAGCATTATTTAGGGTGTTCGATTTAAATTGATTTAACACAATACCAACAACTGTTAATTGGTATTGTGTTGCCACTTTCAAGGTTAGTAAAGCCTGATTAACTGCGCCCAATTCGTCTTTAAGCACAATAACTACAGGCAAATCCAAGGCAACAGCCAAGTCAATATTAAGCGTGTTTAGTGCTATTGGGGAGAGTAGTCCGCCAGCCCCTTCGACCACCACATAATGATCACTAGCACAGACATCAACCAGCTGTCTCAAACCCAGATCAACACCTGAGGCGATACTGGCTTGCTCTGCACTACAGCATTGACTGAACTGATAAGCGCAAACAGTATTAATATCCTCGTCGACATTGCTCGCTTCAAGCAAGGCGGCGGCGTCTTTAGTCACTAATTTTTTACCAACCAATTGGCAGTCACTTTCAACCGGTTTTCTAACCGCAACCTGCCTTGTTTGGGCAAGCAAACGAATCAACTTGGTGGCAATAAATGTTTTACCCACATCTGTACCGCTACCACTAATAAACAAGCCTTTCATAATTACTAATTTTAACAGCAAAAATGTATAATACGGCGTATGCATAATAACTTAAAAACTCAATTTTGTGGCCTTGAGCTAGACTCGCCAATCGTGCTACTTTCTGGCTGTGTTGGCTTTGGCGAAGAATACACCCGAATCGATGGTTTTTCTAATACAGATGTCGGCGCCATATGTCTCAAAGGCACGACGCTAGAGCCACGCCTTGGCAATATTCCTAGCCGAGTTACTGAAACACCACAAGGCATGATTAATGCGATTGGTTTGCAGAATCCAGGCGCTGATGTGGTGATTAACGACATTATGCCCAGCCTTGATAAATCTGAAACTCGTTTTATTATTAACATTTCAGGCTCCTCTGTGGAGGAATATGGCGAGATTGCTAAACGCTTTGACGACTCCGATATTGACGCCATTGAAATCAACATCTCATGTCCTAACGTTAAAGAGGGTGGCGTAGCCTTTGGTAATGACCCTGATATGTCATACCGAGTGGTTGATATTTGTCGTCAAAATACCAGCAAACCGATCATCACCAAACTCTCACCTAATCAAACCGATATCGCTCTGAGTGCTCAACGCTGTATCGATGCTGGCACTGATGGCTTGGCGGTAATCAACACCTTAATGGGTATGTCGATTGATACCGAAACAAGACAGCCTGTTATTGGTAACAATCAAGGTGGCTTATCCGGACCAGCCATTAAGCCAGTGGCTCTACTAAAAGTACATCAAGTCTATCAGGTGAGCAAGCATCACAATGTACCAATTATTGGCCAAGGTGGTATTATGACCGCCAACGATGCCATTGAATTTATTATTGCTGGTGCAGCAACGGTTGGCGTTGGCACTGCCTTATTTTATGACCCATTAGTTTGTCATAAAATTAATGATGGCATTAGTCAATATTTAATCGATCACAATCTAGATAGTGTTAACAACCTAGTTGGCACACTACAACTTAACTCGGCCATTTCACCTTGTGATATTGGTAGCAAATAATACACCGCAATGAATTCAGACTATAACGCTCAAGCGATTGAGCTAGAAGCCCAACAATATTGGAAGCAACACAAATCTTTTGAAGTGGTTGAGGACACCTCAAAAGAAAAATACTATTGCTTAAGCATGTTTCCTTATCCGTCAGGTCGCCTGCATATGGGCCATGTGCGTAATTATTCAATCGGTGATGTTATTTCTCGATTCCAAAAAATGCAAGGCAAAAATGTACTACAGCCCATTGGCTGGGATGCATTCGGACTGCCAGCTGAAAATGCCGCATTAAAGAATAAAGTGCCGCCTGCCAACTGGACTTACGAAAATATTGACTACATGCGTGAACAATTGTCTCAACTGGGATTTGGTTATGACTGGTCTCGAGAAATTGCCACTTGTCATCCAAAATACTACAAATGGGAACAATGGTTGTTTATTAAGCTATTTGAAAAAGGTTTAGTTTACAAGAAAAATTCGGTGGTTAATTGGGATCCTGTTGATCAAACAGTGCTGGCCAATGAGCAAGTTATTGATGGTCGTGGCTGGCGTTCTGATGCCCTGATTGAGAAAAAAGAAATTTCACAATGGTTTATGCGTATCACTGATTATGCGGATGAACTATTAGAATCGTTGGACACATTAGAAGGTTGGCCTGACGCGGTTAAAACTATGCAACGTAATTGGATTGGAAAATCGGTAGGTCTTGAAATTAGTTTTAATCGAGAAAACTCCTCACCGCTAACGGTCTACACTACGCGTCCTGACACACTAATGGGGGTAACTTATCTTGCTATTGCGAGCGAACACCCTTTAGCAATAGAAGCTGGCAAAAACAATGCCGATGTCCAAGCCTTTATTGATGAGTGTAAGACCATGGAAACTTCTGAAGCTGCCATGGAAACCATGGAGAAGAAAGGGGTTAACTCAGGCCTAACCTGCCTTCATCCAATTACCGGAAAAGAAGTGCAAATTTGGATTGCTAACTTTGTTTTGATGGGTTATGGTACTGGCGCAGTGATGAGTGTACCGGCTCACGATCAGCGTGATTTTGAATTTGCCCAAAAATACAACATCCCCATGCTTGAGGTTATTAAACCAATGCAATCAGAACACGATATCAGTCAAAGTGCATTCACTGATAAAGGTGTGTTAATCAACTCCGGTGAATTTGACGGATTAGAGTTTGAGCAAGCATTTGAAGCAATTGCTGACAAATTACACTCTACTAATTTAGGCGAAAAACAAACCAATTATCGCCTGCGTGATTGGGGTGTTTCTCGTCAACGCTATTGGGGTTGTCCAATCCCTATTATTAATTGTGAATGTTGCGGCTCTGTTGCTGTTCCTGAACAAGATTTGCCAGTTACCCTGCCTGAAGAGGTGGCATTTGATGGTGTCGGATCTCCGATCAAAAAAATGCCAGAATTTTACGAAACCACTTGTCCAACTTGTGGCAAAAACGCTCAGCGTGAAACCGATACCTTTGACACCTTCTTTGAATCAAGCTGGTATTTTGCGCGTTATGCTTGTGCAGATAACAACACAGCAATGCTAGATGAGCGCGCCGATTATTGGCTTGAGGTTGATCAATACATTGGTGGTATTGAGCATGCTATCCTTCATTTATTGTATGCTAGATTCTTTAACAAGCTGCTACGTGATGAAGGCTTAATTAACCATGATGAGCCGTTTAAAAATCTTCTAACTCAAGGTATGGTGCTCAAAGATGGCGCCAAGATGAGTAAATCAAAAGGCAACACGGTTGATCCTGCAGAAATGATTGAAAAGTATGGTGCTGATACTGTGCGCTTATTTATCTTGTTTGCCGCGCCACCCACTCAAGATCTTGAGTGGAGTGATTCTGGTCTTGAAGGTTCACACAGATTTGTCAATAAAATTTACCGCTTAGCAGGGTCTTATTTAGCAGATGCCAAACAATCTACTGAAACTAAGATAACCATTGATACATTAACCAAAGAGCAACAACAAATTCGTCAAAAAACCCATCAAACGCTCGCAAAAATAACTGATGACATTAAACGTAGACATTCGTTTAATACAGCGATTGCTGCTTTGATGGAATTAACCAACGCACTAAGCAAATTTAAACAGACTGATGAACAATCAATGGCTGTCAGGCTTGAGTCACTAGGCATTATTTTACGTGCACTTAGCCCGATCACTCCTCACCTTTGTCATCATCTATGGCAACAATTGGGCAACACAACCGCCATTATTAACGAACCGTGGCCTGAAGTTGATCAACAAGCTTTGGAGCAAGATGAGGTTCAAATCATTGTTCAGGTTAATGGTAAATTGCGTGCAAAATTAATGCTGGGTGCCGACCTAGACAAAACCGAAGTTGAGCGTCATGCATTAGCTGATGACAATGTTGCTAAATTTACTGATGGCAAAAACATTGTCAAGGTGATTGTTGTGCCAAACAAGCTGGTTAATATTGTTGTTAAATAACCCGCTATTTGCTTAAAAAATAGACAATCCTAGGCCAATACCTGCACTTATTGCTATCACTGTCATAATCCCTATTTTGTAGCGAAATAGGGCGATAAAAGCAGCCACAGTAATGGCGATTGAAATCCAATCAAATTGATTATTCTGAATCCAGGTAGCCAAAGCAAAAAAGACTGCTAAATTAACAATAACACCAACTACAGCTGCCGTAACTGCCGACAGAGGTGCGCTGAACTTCAAATCACCTCGGGTTGCTTCAACACCAGGACCACCCAAAAAGATAAACAAAAACGAGGGTAAAAAAGTGAAAAAAGTCGCCACCGAAGCACCCACAAAGCCCGACATTAACATAGTATCTGGTCCAAATACTTCTTTGACTGTCGCACCAACAAAGCCCACAAATGCCACCACCATAATTAAAGGTCCGGGCGTGGTCTCACCCAAGGCCAAACCATCCATCATTTGTGCGGCAGTTAGCCATTGATAGTGATCAACGCCGCCTTGATAAATATAAGGCAATACCGCATAAGCACCACCAAAGGTAACCAAGGCGGCTTTAGTGAAAAACTCACCCATATCTCGTAATACAGTATTCTCTAACAAGCTCATCACCACCAAACCTAAAAACACACCAACAACTGCAAATGAGATTAATCGCGACCAGTTAAATTTAGCATGCTCAGGTATGGGGGTATCATCATCAATTAGCGCGGGACCATAACCGAACCCACCCTCACCATGATGAGCGCTCGTAGTAAATGTTTTGGTCGATATTTTTGCACCAATATAACCAATTAAAGCTGCTGTTAATACAATATATGGAAAGGCTATTTCAAACTGAAATATTGCCACAAATGCCAGTACTGCTAAAATTTTTAGTGTTGAATTTGGCAGTGCTTTTGAACCAATACGATACGCTGCAAATAAGACAATAGCGGTTACCGCAGGTTTAATGCCGTACAGTATTCCAGAAACTTCATTAACCGAGCCATAGCTCAAATAAATCCAAGTTAAGGCACTTAAAATAAATAACGAAGGCAGTACAAACAACACACCAGCAACAATACCACCCCGAACACCAAACATCAGCCAGCCGATATAGGTGGCTAATTGTTGAGCCTCTGGCCCTGGTAACACCATGGTGTAATTTAGCGCATGTAAAAAACGATGTTCAGAAATCCATCGGCGCTTTTCAACCAACTCTTGATGCATCATAGAAATTTGACCTGCAGGGCCACCAAAACTAATAAAACCGAGCTTTAACCAATAAATGAAAAATTGATAAAAACTTGGTTTTTCTGGGGTGTTATTGTTCATTATTCTCTCCCAAAAATAAAAAAACCTTGATGATTGTCATAATCACCAAGGCTATTTAGCTAAAAAATACTAGAACTACTTGTTAGCCATTAACTCATCAATGATAGGTGTTAACATGTGATCCATCACATCTACCATGTAACTACCCTTATAAACCAATGTTGTGTCATTTTGTAAGAATGCCATGGCATCTGTAGGTAGCTTATCGGCAACCGCTTGAAGATCAACACCGTCAATACGTACACTAGTCACTACCAATGAATCTTCTGGTGATGGCACCGCTTGACCACTAAATGGGTTAGAGGTATCAACTAATGGAATTCGGTGAAAATTAATGTGTGTATTGTCAAACTGCGGGGTAATAAACTCAACATAATCCGGCATACGATCAAGAATAATCTCAGCTACTTGCTCTGGCGTATAAGGGCGCTCAGAGGTGTCACGGTGAATTTTTTGAATCCACTCAATGTTAACAGCAGGTACAACGCCAACCAATAAATCTACTTGAGAAGCAACATCAGAATTTGGTGTTTTTACACCACCATGTAAACCTTCATAAAACATCAAATCAGAGCCTGATTCAATATCTTCCCACGGGGTAAATTGACCCGGCTCTAGATTTGTACCTAGGCGTGCATTATGCTCTACCGCTTCTTCGTCTGAATGAATGTAGTAACGTTTTTGACCAGTACCGTCTTGACCGTATTGAGTAAACAATGCTTCAAGCTTATCAAAATGATTAGCATTTTCTGCAAAATGTGTTAATACTTTACCGGCAGCACGAGATTTCTCAACCTCAACTTTCATGTCTGCACGTTCAAATTTATGAAAACTATCACCTTCAACAATACTAACGTTTAAATTTTTTGCATCAAAAATACGCTCAAAAGCTTTTTTTACAAATGTTGTGCCTGCGCCTGATGAGCCTGTTACAGCAACGACTGGATGTTGTTTAGACATAATATATCTCCTTGTTTATCTATAATTAATATTTAAAAATCTAAGTTGTCAACTGACAACGCGTTATCTTCAATAAAGTTTCTACGAGGTTCAACCTCGTCACCCATTAGGGTTGAGAACACTTCATCTGCTGCAATCGCATCTTCAATTTTAACTTTGAGTAGGGTTCTTTGTTCTGGGTCCATCGTGGTTTCCCATAACTGTTCTGGATTCATTTCACCCAAACCTTTGTAGCGTTGGAAGCTTTGGCCTTTTTTAGCATCGTCAATTAAAAAACTAACCACTTGACTAAAACCGTCTACCTGTATTTGTTTGGATTTCTTTTCAACATATGAGTGTTCGCCAATTGCACTTTCTATCTTGTTTGAAAATGCTTTAATGGTTTGGTAATCTGGTGAGTCAAAAAATGCTTGGTTTAGTGTTACTTGATCGGTATCAACCCCATAAACACACAGTGTGTGATTAACTGAGTTATCACTATAAGCCACTGTGTGTTTTTGCGCTGGTGATATATCTTGATTTAGTTGTGTTTCCACTTCACTACACCATGCTTGCAAGGTTTTAGTATCAGATAAATCTTCTACCGGTGAACTGCTGGCAATCGCTCTTAATAAATCCGAATGGTAATGTTTAGATAATTTAGCAACAATAGCATTAATAGCATAATAATCTTTAACAGCAGACTCTAACGCCACACCAGAAATTGGTGGCACATCGGTATCAAAAAACAAGTTAGCGTCATTAACCGCTTCTTGCAATAGATAATCATTTAACTCTTGATCATCTTTTAAATAACGCTCTTGCTTACCTTTTTTAATCTTGTATAGCGGTGGCTGAGCAATGTACAAATAGCCTTTTTCAACCAATTCTGGCAAATAACGATAAAAGAAAGTTAACAACAAAGTACGAATATGAGCACCATCAACATCGGCATCCGTCATAATCACAATTTTATGGTATCTTAATTTTTCAATATTGTATTCTTCTTTACCAATACCACAACCTAATGCGGTAATCAAAGTGCCAACTTCAGCAGAACCTAGCATTTTTTCAAATCGTGCTTTTTCAACGTTTAAAATTTTACCTTTAAGTGGCAAAATTGCTTGAGTACGTCGATCACGGCCTTGTTTGGCCGAACCACCCGCTGAATCACCCTCCACTAGGAATATTTCACTTTCAGCTGGGTCTTTAGTTTGGCAATCACTTAATTTACCTGGCAAGCCTGCAATATCAAGCACACCTTTACGACGGGTCATTTCTCGAGCTTTTCGAGCTGCATTACGTGCTCTAGAAGCATCTAAAATCTTACCAACAATAATTTTAGCTTCGTTAGGATTTTCTAACAGATATTCACCTAATTTTTCATTCAGCGCTGATTCAACAGGCGCTCTTACTTCTGATGACACCAGCTTGTCTTTGGTTTGTGAAGAGAACTTTGGATCCGGCACTTTAACAGAAACAATGGCAGTTAGCCCTTCTCGCGTATCTTCACCCGTAATGGCAGCTTTTTCTTTTTTAGCCATACCAGAATTATCAATATAGCTATTCAATGTACGAGTTAGCGCACCTCTGAAACCCGCTAAATGCGCACCACCATCTCGCTGAGGAATATTATTAGTAAAACAATAAATGCTTTCTTGATAAGCATCAGACCATTGCAATGCAACATCAACCGTAATATCGTCACGTTCTGCAGAAATAGAAATGATATCGTTGTGAATAGGGTTTTTAGCTTTATTAAGATGCTCAACAAAGGCAGTGATACCACCTTCATATTCAAATACATCTTTGCGTCCTGTTGAAATTTCTTCAATTTCAATATGTACATCTGAGTTTAAAAATGATAACTCACGAACACGGTTAGCCAGAATATCATACTTAAATTCAGTAATCGCAAATACATCTGGGCTTGGCTTAAAGTGAATGGTTGAACCCGTTGTATCGGTTTTACCAATTACTTTCATTGGTGCATCGGGCACACCCAAAGTGTAGCTTTGCTGATGAATTTCACCTGCTCGGTGAACCGTTAATTGAACTGTTTCAGATAATGCATTAACAACTGAAACACCTACACCATGCAAACCACCAGAAACTTTATATGAGTTATCATCAAACTTACCACCTGCGTGTAGTACTGTCATAATAACTTCAGCAGCTGACACACCCTCTTCGGGATGGATATCAACTGGAATACCACGACCATCATCTGTTACAGAAACAGACTGATCTTCATGGATAACAATATTAATTTTAGAACAATGACCTGCTAACGCTTCATCAATTGCATTATCAACCACTTCAAAAACCATGTGATGCAGGCCAGTGCCATCATCAGTGTCACCAATGTACATTCCAGGGCGTTTTCTAACCGCATCTAAGCCCTTTAAAACTTTAATATTTGAGGCTTGATATTCTTGTGGTTGTTCTTCAGACATAAGTGCTTGAAAAAAATAAAATTATTATACCACGAGCAAGACAAATACACGCCAACATACGACTTTTTTTCAAGGAGTTTATTATTTTTATATTTACTGATACAAAAGGGATATAGCGCTATTTGTGCTAATTAAACAACAAATATTAACCTTGAGTAATAACACCTTTCTCAATCTTAAAAATTGAGGTATTTTCAGGATCAATTCTTAAGGTATTTATACCAATATCGGTCATTAAAATTTGAACCTTTAATTGTTGTAAATAATTCAAAATTGTTTGGATTTTTGATTGATCTAATTCTGATGAAATGTCATCAATCAACACAATAGGATAAGTGTTGTTATTAACCAACAAAGATACTTGTGTTAGCCAAAATACAATAGACAAAGTTTTTTGCTCACCACGAGATAAAAAACATTCTTGCTGATCATTTAATAAAAAATCAAGACTGGCTTTATGCGGCCCATAATTTAAATATTTGGCTTTCATTAAAAACGCTTTACTTTTAAGTAGGTATTGATAAATACTATCCGCATTAAACGCATCAACTTCTTTAGGCCAACCAGATTTAAATTGATAATCAAAGGTATCAATTAAACAAAATGATTGCGATAAACTTTCCATTAATTCGGCTGAATTAGTTTGTTTTAATTGTTCAATATAATCTTGGCGTGCTTGATTAATCTTACTAGATAGATGTGCGATTTCTAAAAACCAATAATCTAATTCCTGTTGTTTTTGTTGTACCAATAAAAAATTAATGTTTTTTAAGGTTTTGTGATATTTTTTAAAATCACTTAAACAATCAGGCTTTAAGTGGAACACACCCCAATCTAGGTAAGACCGTTTGTTTTTTGGCGTACCGTTAACAACAAAGCCTTTATCAGGGGTGATAATTTGAATGGGTAATAATTTAGAGAGTTCGCTACTATTTTTTAAACGATTTTGATTAAGACTAATCAAAGTTTTTTGTTTAGATTTTTCTAATTTCAAACGATAATCATCAACTTGGGCTGCTAATTGAAATTGTTGATGATTTAGTTGAATTAACTCTTTTAGCGCTTTTGTTTTAAAAGAACGGTTATGTCCTAAATAATAAACTGCTTCAACAAGACTGGTTTTTCCTTGTGCATTACTGGCAACAAACACATTAAGTTGCTTGTTAAGTTCAATGTATTGATTGTTAAGATTACGAAACTGAGTGATTGCCAGTTTATGTATAACTGCCATAAATAAAACTAGATACGCATTGGCATAACAACATATTGGAAGGTTTCATCATTTGGACTACTTAACATGCAAGATTGGTTTTCGCCACCCGGAACAACCATGTTGATTTCATCAGTGTTTAATTTTTCTAAAATTGAAATTAAGTAATGGATATTAAAAGCAATTTCAATTTCTTTGTCAAAATTCTTAGTGCTGATTTGGGTTTTGGCTTGACCACGTTCAGAATGTGAAAAAATATTAAGTTGTGAATTTTTAAACATTAACTTAACACCCTTGGTACGCTCCTCTACAAAAATTGAAGCTTGTTGGAGTGAGTTTAAAAACTCTAAACGATCGATAACAATGGTGTTTTCAAAGTCAGTTGGTAGTACTTGTGAATAATTAGGAAAATTGCCATCAATTAAGCGACTGATAATGGTTGTGTCATCACTTACTAAGTAAAAATAATTATCAGACAGATGTACTTCAACTTCATCATGTTCGTTTTTGTTTAAAATTTTGGTTAATTCTAAAACAGCTTTTCTTGGCAGAATAACGGTTTTTTTATCGGTTAATTGGTTAGTTTGTTTTATTTCACCAATAGAAAGTCGATGTCCATCGGTAGCAACAACCGTAATATTATCTTGATTAACTTCAAAATACAAACCGTTTAAATATGCTCTAATATCTTGATTACCCATTGAAAAACTTGTATTTTCAATAAGTTCTTTTAACTGATGACGATTAACCTTAATGACATCACTGTTTTCAATTTTTGGCAATGCAGGAAAATCTTGATGATTGAATGAATTTAGTTCAAATGAATTTTTATTGGTTTTTATGTAAACCTTAGATTCTTCAATAATAAATTCAATAATAGTTGATTCAGGTAATTTTCTAATAATATCGATTAAATCTTTTGCATAAATAGTGAATGAAATTTCTTCTTGTGTTTGTATAGGATGAGAAGCTCTAATCTCAATTTCCATGTCAGTAGTTGTTAAGGTTAACTGATTATTTTTTAATTGAATTAATACATGTGACAGAATAGGTAGAGTTTGTTTTTTTTCAACAACACCAATAACAGTTTGTAATGGTTCAAGTAATTCTTTGACGGTGAGCTGCGTGTTCATTGAAAAATCCTTTTATTAAAAATTATTGTTATTATTAGTGGTGTTATTTTTTGTGAATAAGTGATTTTTTTCTTTAAAAATTAATCATTTAAATCGTTGATATCTTGTTAGTATTTTATGTAAAAAATTGTGAACAAGGGTATAAAATTCATTTTTTAGTCAAGTTATGATTGTTGTCCACTGGCGAGTGTAAAACTGGGTTGTGGAAATGTTTATAAGTTGGCTAATTTAAGCTTAATTAAATCGTAATCATCCTTTGTTTCTTTGCTTTCTAGCAGTTTATCTTTAATTTTATTTATGGCGTGGATAACGGTTGAATGATCTCTATTACCAAATTGTTTTCCGATTTTATTGAGTGATAAAGCACTAAGCTCATGACAAATATAAATAGCCATTTGTCTGGCTAGTACAGTGTGCTGTTTGCGTGATTTTGAACTCAGATCTGAAACGGTTAGTGCGTAATGCTTTGCCACTTCTTTTTGGATATCATTAACATCGATGTTTTTTATTGCTGGTTTAATTAGGTCACCAAGTGCCGCTTCAACCACCTCTTTAGAAATCATGGTGCTGTCCATTTTAGAAAAATCAACAAAAGCTTTTAGTTTTAACAAGGCACCTTCTAAGTCTCTGACGTTTGAGGTAATGTGTCCAGCAATAAAAAGCGCCACATCTTCGTTTAGGTTGATATTAATTTTTTGATCTTGAGCTTTTTTCAGCAAGATGGCTGCACGCATTTCTAATTCAGGCGGCGTTAAGTGTAGATTTAAGCCTTGAGAGAATCTGGTTTTAAGTCGCTCTTCTAATGATTTAATATTTTTTGGCGGCTGGTCACAGGTAAAAATAATTTGCTTTTTACCGTTAAACAAAAAATTAAAAATATGAAAAAACTCTTCTTGAGATTTTTCCTTACCTGCAATTAAGTGAATGTCATCCACTAACAACAAGTCAGCTGATTGATAGAACAGTTTAATGTCTTCAATAGTGTTGTGTCTTAAGCTAGAAGTGATGTTTCTAACAAAATCCATAAGTGGTACATAAAGTACTTTTAAATTGGGATTTTTTGTTTTGGCTAAATGCCCTGCAGCTTGCATTAAATGGGTTTTTCCTAATCCGGAACCACCATAAATAATAAATGGATTGTAAGGTGATCCTTTGATGTTTTCAGCAATTTGTTTGGTGGCGCCATAAGCCATTTGGTTGGCATTACCCAGCACTAAATTGTCAAACGTGTAATCTTCAAATAAAGGGGTGGCTTGTGGTTTATATGCTGAAGGTTTTTGGTCTACATTAGGTGAGACGCCAATAAAAATTTTTAACTGTTTATTGTGTTGAGCAACAGCGCTTTTAATCTGAGACTTAAGGTTTTTATTAATGTAATCTTTGACTTGTGTATTGGGCGCAAGTAAAGATAAGGTTTGCCCATCTTCCAGCGCTTTTAAAGGCTGGACCCAAACGCTATATTGGGCGAGCGGAATGGTGTCTTTAAGCGTGTTTAAGCATTGGGTCCAGGTTTTCGACATGCGGGTTATATAAAATTATTAATGTATACTTAAGCATTATATTTGTTTTGGGAGAGAAGTGGATGAATGGTTTGGAAAAGTATTTTGAAAAGTTGTTGTGGAACTCTAGATTGATGGTTTTGGCAGCGGTTATTTCGTCGTTGCTATTGTCATTATTATTGTTTGTTATTACTGCGATTGATGTGGCTGGTTTAATTGCACATGCAGGAGATTATATAAGCGCAACTGCAGAAGCAAAACGCGCTTTAAAAATTGAAATGGTGGCGCATACGGTTGGATCCATTGATGGGTTCTTATTGGCTACCATTTTGTTAATTTTTTCATTAGGTTTATACGAACTGTTTATTAGCGAAATTGATGAAGCCAAAGGTAGTGGCCAATCAGCCAAGGTGTTGGTTATTAATTCTTTAGATGATCTAAAATCAAAGTTAGCCAAGGTTATTTTAATGATTTTAGTGGTTACGTTTTTTGAGGTATCGTTGTCAATGACGTTTACAGGTTCGTTAGATTTGGTGTATTTCTCTTTGGGTATCTTAATGGTTTCATTGGCTCTGTACTTTGGTTCAAAGTCATCACACTGACGCTTTAGACATTGATTTTTATTGCTAAATAGCGTAACATTAATTCATTTTTATTTAGAGAATTATTATGCGTCAAACAATTGTTGCAGGCAACTGGAAAATGAACGCCTCAAAAGAAGAGGTTAGTACACTGGTAATGGGTATTTTGTCAGGCATGTCTGAAGTTGAATCTAAAGTCATTGTGTGTAGCCCTTTTCCATACTTGTCTCAAGTTGAAGCGCTGACCACTCATTCGCAGCTTCATCTTGGTGCTCAAACTGTTAGTATTCATCCATCAGGTGCACATACTGGCGAAGTCAGTGTGGATATGATTAAGGATTTTGGCGCTGATTACGTTATTGTTGGCCATTCAGAGCGCAGAAGTATGTATGGTGAAACTGATCAAGACGTTGCCAATAAAGTTAAAACAGTTGTTGATAGTGGTCTTACAGCGCTTTTTTGTATTGGTGAAACGCTAGAAGAAAGAGAAGCTGGAGAAACTGAGGCGGTTGTTGCAAGACAAATTCAAGTGGTTATTGACACTTGTGGTATTGATGCATTTAGAAATATTATTATTGCGTATGAACCAATTTGGGCGATCGGTACTGGCGTAACAGCAAGCCCTCAACAAGCTCAAGATACGCACGCTTCTATTCGTGCACTATTAGCTACCAATGATGAAAATATCGCACAATCTACACCGATTCTTTATGGTGGTAGCATGAATCCTAGCAACGCAGCTGAACTAATTGCTTGTGAAGATATTGACGGTGGATTAATTGGCGGCGCATCATTAAAAGCAGAAGATTTTTTACAAATTTGTAAAGCGGGTTAATTATGTCGTTTCAAATTATTTTAATCATCCATGTGCTATTGGCATTAGGCTTAATTGCACTTATCTTAATGCAACACGGTAAGGGTGCTGATGCAGGCGCTGCTTTTGGTGCGGGTGCGTCAGGATCAGTATTTGGCGCTCGTGGTGCTAATTTGTTTATGTACAAGTTAACTGCAAGTGTGGCTTTTGCTTTCTTTATTACCAGTTTAACGTTGGCTTATTTAGCCACTAACGAAACCAGTGCTGATAACGAGCCGACTAGCATCATGGAGTCAGCTGGATCGGCGCCAATTGTTCCGTCTGATGTACCTATGATTGCACCAACTGCATCGGAATCCGATATCAGCGATATTCCTGAGTAACACGCTTTTGCCGATATGGCGGAATTGGTAGACGCGCCACCTTGAGGGGGTGGTGAGCTACGCTCGTGCCAGTTCGACTCTGGCTATCGGCACCATATTATAGATCAATCACAACGGTGGCCTTAGTGCCACCGTTTTTACTGGATGATAGTTCAACAGTCCAATTGTGAGTTTCTGCTAATTGTCGAACAATAGCCAAGCCTAGTCCGCTACCACCGGTGTCGCTGTTTCTAGATTTTTCTAATCGATAAAAAGGCTGAAACACTTTTTCTCGAAAGGCTTGATCAATGCCAGATCCATTGTCAATTATTTCAATGATTAACTGACTGTCATTACAAGCCAAAGAAATTTCAATGGGTTTATTGTCACCATATCTAATAGCGTTGCTAATTAGGTTGGTGATAATTCGCCTAAAAGCCACAGGGTAAATGTTAATCATGCATTTCTGATGATCAACTAAATTTAATTGAATGTCGTTTGATTGGGCAGTGTTGATAATAGCTAATAGTTCGTTATAAATATCAAGCTGTTGAAGTTGCTCTTCTGATAACCCCAATCCCACATCTAGTGCATCACTAATTAAATGGTTGATATTGTCAAGATCTTGTTGAATGCTATCCATTAACCGCGCATCACCACCTTGGTCTGGTAGTAGTGAAAGTGCAAGGTTAATCTGTGTTAGTGGCGTGCGTAAATCATGTGCAATGCCAGATAACAACGTGGTTCTATTAGCCAACAACTGTTGAACTTGAAGGTTCATTTTGTTGAATTGCTTGGTCAGAATAATAAATTCTGTTGGTCCTTCTTCTTTAATTTGATCAGGCCATTGTCCATGGCCAATTAACTGTGACGCGGTGTACAAACGATCAATAGGCTTGGCCAGTCTTCTGGTTAGAAAAATTGCAGTAGCAAGCGTTAACGCTACACCAACAATTAAGGTGATAAAAAAGGCGGCTGGTGGATTAACCCCAATACGTGAGCGTGCAAATCCAAATCGAACTGTTGTCTTTTTGGTGGGAATGTCTACCCAGTACCAGTCTTCATTTTGGCTGTCAGTACTGGTTTTTATGTTTATTGTTTCTGGATATTGAGCATTTAGTGAACTTTTTAGTAAGTGCAAGTAAGGTAAGAAACTGTCACTTGGCGCAAGTTTCTTGTTGATATTGGTTAACACCAGCTCATGTTTACTGAGCATTTGCTGAGCAAACCGCTGTTGCTCTGTTTCGTTTAAATCATCCCAGCGTTCAGCTGCATGGATAATGACACTAGACAAATCAGCTGTTGCTCTTTCACCAAGAGGAATAAGCATATAGTAACCAACTGTTGTTAAGACAACAATTAAAAATCCGATAGAGACCAGTGAAATAATCGAAAGCGTTTTATAAAAAAAACTGAATGATTTTAAAGGTTTCATGTGAAACAGCTATGTTTGGCTGGTAGTGAATAAATAGCCAGACCCCCAAATGGTTTTTAGATAAATTGGATTTGAAGGGTTGCCCTCTATTTTTTTTCTTAGGCGACCAATACAAATATCAACACTTCGATCAAACGGATCCCTGTCGTAGCCTTTGGTCATTTCGAGCAATTGATCGCGACTCAACACACGATCTATATTATTGATAAATATGCTCAACATGTTGAATTCACCTGTGGTTAGGGCGACAATCTGATCGTTTTTAGTGAGCTCATGTTTGTTTAGATTTAAGCAAAATGGGCCAAAGTTGGTAATGATTGGTTGTTTAGTCTTGCTTTCAGTAGATGCTTCTGTGGCGTTACGTCTCAAAACTGAGCGAATTCTTGCCAGCAGTTCTCTTGGGTTAAATGGCTTGGCTAGATAGTCATCTGCGCCAATTTCTAAACCGACAATCCGGTCTATTTCGTCACTTCGAGCAGATAGAATAATAACAGGCAAGTTGTTTTTTTGATGTAGTCTGCGACCAATAGACAGCCCATCTTCACCGGGTAGCATTAAGTCTAGCACAACCAAATCCACCTTGTGGCAAGCTAGGTGTTCATCCATTTCAACACCATCGGCAACAGCGCTTACCTCAAAACCCTCTTTGCTAAGATAGTTAGTTAACAACTCCCTGAGTTTTTTCTCATCATCAACAATCAATAGTTTTTGCTTATTCATTTTCACATTATGCATCAAATTAACATTCTATTGGTGTTGTTACATTTTTGAAACAATTTAACAACATCTTGTTACGGCCTTGATATTAAACCGATAAATCTTCTCTCTATGATGGCAGTCATGTTATTGGCAAAGTTACGATTAACAAAATGATAACAGAAGTAAAAAAACAAAAAAATAAACTTTAGGAGAAACACAAATGCCATTAAAAAATAAAATTTTAAACACGATTAAAACATGTTCATTGTTAACAGCTATTGCATTGTCTATTGCTGGAACAATGTTGCCAACGATAGCAAGTGCTGATTCTGGCATGGACGAATTAAAAAAAGTGTTGCAAAGTCAAATTGCGATGATGAAGCCAGAGCTGCAATCAAAAGTAAAAGATTTATCAACTGATACCAAGATGTCAATTATGGCGATTTTAGCGATGCATTCTCGTGTGAGTGATCAAGCAACATTACGTCAAGTAATGCTCGAAGTGTTGTCTGATTATCAAACCATGTCAATGGGCATCATGACTGATTCAGCCGAGATGACGGCTGATGCTGCCAGACGTTTGGCTAATCATCGTATCCCTGTTGGTGGCTTACTGCCTTACTTAGGTCTTGATAACATCAATGATGGCAAGCTGGCTGTATTGGAGTCTTTCAATGATTCTGTAGAAGGTAATGCTATTAAGTTGGCTGAAGCTGCTGATAAAGGCAACATGGGCGAGGCGGCAGCGCTATTAGGCTCAATCAGTTCAGGCTGTGTGGGTTGTCATGCGGTATTTCGTGAATATCCGGGCACATCAGAATTACTAAAATAATTAAATAATCAAGAGGAGGGAATAATGAATACTAAAAATTTACTAATCGCTGCTGCGGTAGCGCTATCGTTTGTTGCACCAACACAATCTTTTGCAGAATTTGGCGATGATGCCTATAAAAAGCGTGTGGCGTTATCTAAGCAAATCAAAAAAATGAAAAACATGCGTAAGCAATTGCCTTCGCCACCACCCTCGGGCTTGTTTGGCGTATATGCTTTTCCTGAGAAAGGTCAGTATGTGGCGGGTGTGAATTTTCAACATCATGAATTTGATGGTTTGTTAAATGGCAGTACATCAGTGTCTGCAGCCGAAACAACCCATGCAGCTACAGGAAGCTCGAATCAGTTTTATGGTGATTCGGGCCAACCTGCAACGTTAAGAGTGGTGCCAAATAGTGCCAAGGCCAATGTTGTTATGCCTTTTATCAATTACACATTGGACGATAAAATTGCGCTAGTGGCAGTGGCCCCTATAATTGAAAAAGAAAGCAAAATGGAAACGTTTAAAGGTGACGGTACAGGGCATCTTGGAAATTTTACGATTAAATCTAAAGGTTTGGGTGATGTCAAGTTTGGTGCTCTATATAAAGCCTATAACAGTGAAGATAACAAACATAATGTGATCATTGATGCAGTGCTGAGTGCGCCAACAGGCAGTGTTACTGAAACAGATGTGCAGCTATCCCCAGCCAACACTACACCAACCGCTCGCTTGGGTTATGGTATGCAACTCGGTGGTGGCACCTGGGATGCAATGGTTGGTGCGGCTTATTGGGGTAAGGATGATAAATGGGGTTATGGTGCGCAGTATTTGGCCACTATTCCGCTAGAGGATAAAAACTCAGAAGGCTGGCGCTTTGGTGATAAGCATGAGCTAACCGCCTGGGGTAGTTACTCTTGGGAGTCGACATTGGTGTCATCATTTAGATTGCGAACTGAACATCAAGATGCTATTCACGGTATTGATTCAAATATATACGGACCAGGGTTGGGTGCACAAACAGCCAATTATGGCGGCAAGATTACTGAAGCGAGTGTGGGTGTGAACTACATGTATGCACCGGCTAAAAATATCAGTATTGAAATCTCAAAACCGATTTCTCAAGATCGTAATGGTGTTCAAGCAGATAAAGATTCATCTATTGCTATCAGCTGGAGAAATGCCTTTTTCTAGAGGATAGACGAGCACGATTTTAAGGCCTTGATGACCAAGGTCTTTTTGTAATTAAAAAAAAGGAGTAGATAATGACAATAAATAGAATGGTCAGATTAATGGCTGGCATGATGATATTAGTGAGTATTGCACTGACCCGATATGTAGATCCAAATTGGATGTGGTTAACGGTATTTGTAGGCTTTAATTTGATGCAAAGTGGGCTAACTAATATTTGCCCGTTGGCAAAAATTTTGAAGAAAATGGGTGTAGCAGAAGGTACGTCATGTAGCTAGCTTGCCATTATCGTGCTACCGGTCGCAACCACGCTTCTCTCCCTTAGTGGTCAGGTTGTAATCAGTACGGGATTTGCCACCCTAAGTGGCTCACGCATTAAACTATAAACGCCAGGCTTGCCTGGCGTTTATAGTTTGATACCGTAGTAGTTTAAAATACTAATCATCAGCCAATAGCAAACAATGGTAATGGCTATAGAAACACCAAGACTTAGATAAAAGTTAAGACCCTGTTTGAGTAACACCGGTAAAGAGATGAATAGTGCTAATGAGGGTAATACCATCCAAAAGATGCCAGTTGACAAGCTGCTGATTTTTTCAATATCTTTGGTGTCGATATAAATCCACAGAATAGCCATGACAGAGATCAGCGGAATGGAGGCAACTAGGGCGCCAAAAAAAGAGCTGCGCTTTGAAATTTCCGATATGGTGACGATTAAGACGGCACTGATAACAACCTTTAAGAAATAATAAATCATAGCGACAGAGTGATTTGTGTGCCGCTACCCATTTCAGAATGCAATGAGAGTTGCCAACCTTTTTGAGTGGCGATCTGATCAACAATAGCCAACCCTAATCCAGTGCCACCACTATTGCGATTACGTGAAGATTCCAATCGATAAAAAGGCCTGAATATTTTCACCTGATCTTCAGGGGCAATACCAGACCCTTGGTCGCTAATTACAATGGTTAGTGAGTCGCCTAATGTCTGCCATGAGACACTTACAGGCTGATCGTTACCATAGCGTAATGCATTTTCGATTAAGTTAGACAGCACCCGGTGCAAGGCTGACAGATGTGAATTGATTGTACTGTCTAGATCGCCCATTAGTTTAACAACTTGATGTTTAGATGGATTTAATTCAGCAATAATACGAGTCAATAAGGCGTGCAGGTTGATCAGTTCAAGCTCGCTATTTTCAAGCCCTTTTGTCAATTGCATATATTCAGCAATAATCAATTCCATATTAGCAATAGAATGTTTGAGTTCGTTGCGTAATTCAAGATCAACGCCTTCTGGCAACATTTCTAGCGCCATTCTCATGCGCGTTAATGGGGTGCGTAAGTCATGAGAAATGCCACCTAATAGCACGGTACGATTTTCTAAAAGGTTTTGAACATCAGTTGACATTTTGTTAAATGCCTTAGCGGTTTGTGCTAATTCTTTTGGGCCGTCTTCCGGTAATATTTTAGGCACGTTGCCACGGCCAATAATGCCAGCAGCTTCTGATAACCGTTGAATCGGCCTGGTGAGTTTTTTAACTAAAATTAAACTGCTGAGAGTGGCCATAATGGCTAATATTGATAATAAATATAGCGCTACTGAAGGCAGTGCAACGCCAATTCTTTGTTGATCAAAACCAAGTCTCACAGATTCTCCAGCAATATTGATGTCGACCCAGTGGCGGTTTACATTGCCAACTTCGGGCGCAATATCGACCGCTGATCCAAGATTTTTAGAAAGGTGATTTTCCATGAAACTAAAATGAGGCTTAAGATGTATATGTTCAGCAAGCTGCTCCTTGCCAGTGCCCCAGAATAGTTGATGGCTTTTTGACAGCTCATTGATAAAATCTTGTCTTGTTTCTGGTGGCAGCTCAACATAGGTTTTGGCAGATAGGTGGATGAGAGAAGCTAAATCTTCAGCATTTCTTTTACCCACAGGTAGAATAATAAAATAACCGGCAATGGCAATGGTTGCAACCAAAAATGCCAGCATGGTGCTGGTAACAATTAACGAGGTTCGTCCAAATAAAGTTTTAGTCATGCCCCGCTATCTCCATTCGGGGTAAAGCGATAACCCACACCTCGCACTGTACGAATAAATTGAGGCTTGGCAGGATTGGGTTCAATTTTTTTACGCAGGCGGGTAATACGCACATCAATAGATCGATCAAACGGATCACGATCTATGCCAGCCAATTCATCCAAGATAAAATCACGACTAATGGGATGATTTGGATTGCTAATAAACAACTGTAACAATTCACTATCTGCATAGCCTAGAGTTATTTCTTGATCGTGATGATGCAAAATAAGCGACTCTTTGTCAAATAGGTAAGGGCCGAATTTGAACAACTCTCCATCCAGCGGCTCAGCAGCAGTGTTGTAATTTACCCTTCTTAATAGTGCATTAATTCGAGCCAGTAGTTCACGTGGGTTAAAAGGTTTGGCCAGATAGTCATCTGCGCCAATTTCAAGACCAATGATTCGGTCGATGTCTTCGCCTTTGGCGGTCAACATTATGATGGGAATATTAGAGGTGCTTCGTAATCGTCTGGCAATGGATAGACCATCTTCTCCCGGCAACATTAGGTCAAGCAGAATCAAGTCAGGTGTATGGTTGCCAAGCCATTCATCCATTTGCACCGCGTCAATTACACTATGGGGCATAAACCCCTGTTCGGTTAAGTAGCGTTCTAACATGCGACAAATGCCAGGGTCATCATCAACAATTAAAATTGTTTTTTCAATATTCATGGGCCTGATTATACGTCAGCACATGTCATTAGGGCGCTGGTTACAATTGGTAACAAACCGTTACCAATTGATTTATTGGGGAAATGCGGTGGTTACATTGACGCCTTATACTGAGCCCAACTTGAAGAGACTTTTACATAAATATGAATAATTATTAAGACACCATCTTTCATCAACTTGGAAACATTTTAAAAACACCCTTAGTCACACTAGGAGTGGATTTAAAAAATTCCCAATTTAATAAAATCTGGCATTTTGATAATCGTCCCTATCTATGCAAAGATCTCTTTAAAAAATAATTTAACAACTACGGAGTAATAATATGAAAAAAATCACTAAAGTTTTAGCATTATCAACAGCGCTATTAGGCGCTTATGCGGCACAAGCACATGTTGCTAATCATCAACATCAGCATGGCGACTTATACAATAAAGTTCAAGCCATGTCGCCAGCTGATCAGTCTGAATTTAGACAAATGATGCACAACAACATGGATAAATTAAGCCCTCAAGAGAGACAAGTTTTTAAAGATAGAATGAGAGCTTCTCAAGGATTTGGCCCAGGTGATGAGCATAATATGCACAGAAGGTCAGATGCGCAACAGACGGTAAATTCTATGACAACTATGGAGCGTGCTGGGTTTTTCAACATGATGCAAAACAACATGAGAAATATGACAGACATGGAAAGACATGCTTTTTTTGATTACATGGGCTTTGATGACAAGGCTAGACATGAAACTATGAAGCGTCTTGGTATCAAGCATCAAAAGCAAGAGCATAAGTCACACAAGGGCTGCAATACAAATTATAAGCATCACGATAACAATTAATAAGGAGATATAACAATGAAAACAATCAATCAATTACTGATTATTTCAACGTTGACATTGAGTGCTCAAATAACGCAAGCACATATAGTTGATGGTGTTGAACATACGCACGAAGCACGCAGTCACTTCCAAACAATGTCTGCTACTGATGGTTTGAATTTTAGAAATGAAAATCAGGGTAATATGGGGTTGATGTCAGCTGAAGAAAGAGAAGCATTCATGGTTGAAATGAACAACGGCGCCAATTTAAACAGGTCAAATCAAAACGGTATGCGTGCTCAAATGCAATCCATGTCAACAGAGGATAGACAAGCTTTTAGAGATAACATGCAATCTATGTCAACTGAAGATAGACAGGCCTTTAGAGATAGCATGGGCGGTGGACAAAATGGCATGGGCGGCATGGGTCAGGGTATGCACGGCGGATCTCAAGGCGGTGGCTATGGCCGTGGTTATGGCAGACGATAGAGGTGAATAATGAATAAATTAATTGCAACAGGATTAGTTGTTTTATCAACGACATCGATAGCCTTTACGGACACTGCAGAGGTGCTTAAGGTTGAGAAAGTTTTTAAGACGCAAACCTTTCAAATGCCTTATGAATCCTGCTGGACTGAAGAGGTGCCAGTTTATTCAAAAGGTGGCGATGACTCATATACGGATGAAATTTTTGGTGGCATATTAGGTGGTGTTGTAGGCAATCAACTGGGCAGTGGCCGAGGTAATAAGGCCATGACTGTCGCAGGCACCTTGTTAGGCGCATCAATTGCGAGTGACAACAGTCGTTCAACTGGTGGTAAAGTGGTTAGTTACCGACAAATTGAGCATTGTGAAACTAAATACAAGCAAGAGCTCAAAGAGCGCCTTGATTATTATTTGGTTTCCGCTAAGTTCAATGAGCGAGAATTTACCTTTAAATCAACTACATTGCCAGGTTCGACTGTGAAAGTCACGGTAACGCCTGAGCAATAAGGAGTATTTAATGAAACGTTATCATCCATTTTTAGTTAGCCTTCACTGGATCTTAGCTATTGCTATAGGCGCATGGTTGCTAATGGGTAGCAATACCCTGAGCGAAATGCCTAATGCTGATCCTGAGAAAATTGGATCCTTGAAAGTTCATATGGCGGTTGGTATTGGTATATTGGTATTCATGTTGGTGCGTTTGATTGTGCGTTTGCGCAGCAAGAAATTAACACCCATTAATGCTGACACGGTTGTAATCAATAGGGCCAGTACTTTTGGGCAATATGCGCTATACACGGTGGCGATCTTAATGTCAGTAAGCGGTATTGTTACTGCACAAATTGCAGGCTTGGGCGACATTGTATTTTTTGGCTCAGGTACGCCTTTGCCAGAGACTTTCGAAGGCATTGTGCCTTTAGTGGCACATGAAGTGCTTAGTGTGATTTTAATGTTATTGGTGGCAGGTCATGTTTTAGCGGCGCTATATCATCAGTTCGCATTAAAAGAAAAGCTATTTACTCGTATATGGTTTGGCGATAGACAATAAACCATTATTTATTCGTACACAGAATTGCAGCTTTTCAATTCTCCCTCTTTGTTTTAAGCTGTAATGTTGAATCTGTGAACGGGATTCGTTGCCCTAAGCAACCCTTATTAACCTAAAAAAAAGAATATCATGAAACAATTAAAGCTAATGATTATTTCAGTGTTGTTGACGTTGACGGGTGTAACAACTGCAGATAGTGACAGTGTAGATAAGCGCCAAACTATTCATCTAGATGATGAAGAGCGCAATATCGTATTAACCGAAATGCGAACATTTTTATCAACAATACAACAGATAACACAAGGTATTGTTAATGAGGATTTGGGCAAAGTTTCAAGTGCTGCTAAAGCCATGGGTAATGATGCCTCTGGCGGTGTACCTTTATCATTAATATTTAAACTACCTTTTGATTTTAAATTACTGGCTGCTGACACGCATCAAAAATTTGACCAAATTGCACTAGATGCTGATTCGCTTGCTGATCGAGACCATGCGTTGGAACAAGTAGCGGTTTTAATGCAGAATTGTGTGGCGTGTCATGCGCTATATCGTATAGAATTAGAAGACGATTAGTTTTATAGTTATCCATAAATAAAGGGGAAGTTGTATGAATTGGCGCCATCGAGCTGAAAGAAAATTTGAACATTTTTCAGATGTTATTTTTGATCATAGTAAAAAAACCATCAGTGTTATTTTGCTAGTTGTGTTCGCCTTTGCAACACAATTACCGTCTTTAACAATGGACACTTCGACCGAAGGTTTTTTACATAAAACTGACCCAATGCGTGTTGCTTATGATGAATTTCGAGATCAGTTTGGTCGCGATGAAAAGTTGTTGGTTGCCATTAAAACAACTGATGTTTTTGATCTGAATTTTCTAAAAAAATTAGAAAAACTTCATAAAAAACTTGAGGCGGAGTTGCCGTATATTACAGACGTTAACTCACTTATTAATGCCAGAAATACCTATGGCAATCAAGAGAGTTTGATTGTTGAGGATTTGTTTGAAGAGTTGCCAATAAATCAAGCAGACATCGATCCACAAAAACAACGTGCACTTAACAACCCATTATTCGAAAATTTACTCTATAGTAAAGATCAAACCTTTACGACCATAGTGATTGATACACAAACCTATTCTTCTTTTGATGAGCAAGGCAATAAGATTGTTGTTGAAGAAGAGGATGAGTTTGCAGACGATGATCCACGTGAAACACCCAAACTTTATTTGTCAGATCAAGAAAATACCGAAATTGTTAAAAAGACACAAGCGATTATTAAGGACTTTATTGCTGACGATTTTCAGATTTACTTAACAGGTTCAGCGGTGATTGCCGGTACATTAAAACAAAGCATGCAAGCAGATACCAAGAGCTTTGTGCAAAAAATGGTGATTGCCATCATTGTTGTTTTGGCACTACTCTTTAAAAGAGTCTCTGGTGTATTCTTGCCATTATTGGCGGTTACCTTTACTATTTTAGTAACGCTATCAATGATGGCAATGACAGGCACACCATTTACCATTATTACTCAAATTATGCCGTCATTTTTACTGGCTGTGATTACCGGTGGTGCCATCCACTTGCTAGCAATTTTTTATAAAGATTTGTCTAAAACCCAAGATAGAAAAACTTCCCTGCGTTATGCAATGGGGCATTCTGGATTGGCCATTGTCATGACTTCATTAACAACAGCGGCAGGCTTGTGGTCATTCTCATTTTCAGAGTTATCGCCCGTTGCAGATCTAGGTGTATTTGCCAGTAGCGGTGTCATGATTGGTTTATTGTTTAACTTGGCATTGTTGCCGGCACTTATTGCTATCATGAAGATTAAGCCGCATACTACCAAGGAGGATGCGCAAGAGCATACTCTGATGGACACCGTGCTATTAAACATAAGTCGTATTTCAACCGGCTACCCAAAGGCGATTATTGCTGTTAGTAGTCTGATGATTGTTGTGGCCATCTTCTTTGCCTCGCAATTGAGATTCTCACACTTTCCATTAGAATGGTTTCCCGAAACTCATGAATCACGAGTGGCCACAGAGGTGGTAGATGACAAGCTTAAAGGCTCTATTACCCTGGAAATAATTATCGATACAGGCAAAGAAAATGGCTTGTACGACCCAACAGTTCTAAACAAAATTGAGAAGGCGAGTCTCTATTTAGACAGTATACAAACTGATACCTATTTCGTTGGAAAAACACTCAGTTTGGTTGATGTGCTTAAAGAAACCAATAAAGCACTTAATGAAAATAGAGCTGAGTTTTATACTATTCCACAAGACAAAGACTTGATTGCTCAAGAGTTGTTTTTATTTGAAAACAGCGGCAGTGATGATTTACAAGATTTTGTAGATTCTAGTTTTTCTAAGGCGCGTATAACTGTTAAGGTGCCTTATATTGACGCACTGGAGTATAACCAGTTTATTACCCAAATTCAGGCTGAATTAGATCGGGAATTTAATGGCGTGGCAACTGTGCGATTAACGGGCATTACAACTTTATTGTCGGTGATTATGGAGAGCTCTATTAATTCCAGTGCAGTGAGTTATGTTATCGCATTTGGTTTGATTTCAGTTATGATGATATTGCTGATTGGTAATATCAAGATTGGCCTAATTAGCATGATTCCAAACATGTTACCAATTTTATTCTTGTCAACGGTGATGGTTATTTTTGACATGCCGCTGGACATGTTTACTATGCTGATTGGTGCGATTGCCCTTGGTTTGGCTGTCGATGATACCGTGCATTTTATGCATAATTTTAGGCGCTATGAGCTCGAATACAATGATGTTGATAAAGCGGTAAGACTCACATTAATGGGTACCGGAAGAGCCATTGTGGTGACGTCACTGGTGTTGTCCGTTGGTTTTTTGGTGCTACTATTTGCCTCAATGAGTTCAATGTTTAATTTTGGCGTCTTGACTGCAACCGCAATTTTTATCGCGCTAATGGCTGACTTTTTCTTAGTGCCAGCCATCATGAAATTAATGATTCACAATAAAGGAGATTTGTAATGAAAGGGTTATTTTTAATTATTCTGAGCATGGTGCTGAGTGGCACCTCTGTTGCAGATAACAAAGCCAGAGAGATCATGGAGAAGGTAGACGCTAGAGACGATGGAGATAGTATGATCTCCACCATGCAGATGACTCTGATTGATAAAAAAGGCAAACAGCGCAATCGACAAATGCGCACCTACTCGAAGGATATTAATGCCAATACTGAGCATAAAGCTATTTTCTTCTTATCACCCAGCGACGTTAAAAACACGGCTTTTTTAACTTACGATTATAGTGATGACGACAAAGATGACGATCAATGGATGTACTTACCTGCCTTGAAAAAAACCAAGCGCATCCCTGCCAGCGATAAAGATTCTGCATTTATGGGTAGTGATTTTTCCTATGCAGATATGACGGATAAAGAGCTAGATGACTACACATTTAAGCTAATTAAAGAAACTGTGGTTAAACGTAAAACGGGTAATGAAAAGGTGTGGGTTATTGAATCAACGCCGGTGAGTCAGGCGGTCATTGATGAAACTGGCTATATTAAGAGCACCTTGTACATACGACAAGATAACCAAGTACTAACCCGTGCTAAGTTCTATCTTAAAAAAGCCAGCCGTATTAAATATATGGATGTGTTGTCAATGAAAGAAATTGATGGCATTTGGGTTGCCATGCAAACTAAGATGACAACCAAACAGGGAAAGTCAACTCTACACAAAACCATTTTGTCTAATTCTGATGTACAGATAAATGTTGCGATTGATCCTGATACGTTTACCATTCGCAGTATTGAGAAAGGTCTTTAATTGATGAAGTATTGTTTGTTTTTTTTAGTCGGATTTTTATCTTTCACATCGAATGCCGAAGACGGCTTCGATGATGATGATTTTGACGAGACACCGATTGATATTGTTGTGCAAGTTGAAGATGCACCAGGCGCACTTTATGGTTCGGTTGATTTAGAAGCGCATTACAATTTAAGTAATGATAAAAACTTATCATCGCTTAAAACCCTGGTCGATGTTTTGGGTGATTACAAATTTGAAAATGGTGTTAAGCTCTCTGGCAACCTAAAAGGCTACCATGATTTTATTTATGATCTTGAAAATCGAACGGTTCCAAATGGCTATAAAAATGAAATTAACCTAAATGAGCTAAATATTGAGCTCGAAATTTCTCCAAATTTGGATTTTAAAACAGGTAGGCAAGTCATAGTATGGGGAAAGTCAGATTCGATTCGAATAACGGATATTCTGAATCCATTAGACAATCGCACCCCAGGATTGGTCGATATTAAGAATTTAAGACTGGGTAGAACTATGAGTAAGCTGGATTACTATAAGGGCGGTTATAACGCATCGGCAATTTTGATTCATGAAAATCGTTTTTCTGAAAATCCAACGCAGTATTCCGATTTTAAACCCACCGCAATCAACAAGCCTATTAATACACCGGATGATAGTTTGGATAATACAACAGTCGCATTAAGTTTAACGGGTGCTTTTTCAGGCTACGATTTCGGCCTGTATTATGCAGACACTTATTTGGATAAGCCGTATTTGACTAATAGTAATACAACGCTAGATTATAACAATAAGTTGAAAATGATCGGTGCCGCCTATAACCAAGCTATTGATAATTATTTGTTTAAAGCAGAGGCGGCACATTTTGACAGTATTCAATACAATGGCGCTGCACAAACTAAAGCTAGAACAGATGTGTTGATTGGGGTTGAGTATACGGGTATTGCTGATGGATCGGTTAGCTATGAAGTGGCTGTTCGAAAAATTCATGATTATGAAAATTTGATCAATGTTGAGTCTAATGGCTATAAGCCGGAAAATGAATACCAGCAAGTGGCACGCTTCAGTCAGTCTTATTTAAATCAAGCCCTAGATTTGACCACAGTTGCCAGTGTTGTTGGGTTGCGTGGTGAAGATGGCGGCTCGCTTAGAGTTGAGTTAGATTACGCCATTGACGATCAACTCTCAGTGAGTGGCGGCGTTATTGACTATATCGGTGGTGACAATCCAACGATTGATGCTTACAAAAACAATGATCGATTATTTGCCAAATTAAGTTACGCTTTTTAGCGTCATTTGAAAATAATCTATATTATGGTAAAATGATATAAGTTATATATCAAGAGTAGGAATGTCATGAAAATCAAATCATTATTAATGTCGGCAAGTGTTTTTTCAATATCGTTAAGTGTGTCAGCTTTTTTTAATACGAATAGTTTTCCTGCTTTTGGTTCTGGTACAGGCTATAACAGCACCGTTCCGTGGAGCAATAATGCTAATTGGAATCCAATGTCGATGGGTGGCGGTCAATATTCACCAGCTAATGATGCAAAAAATCTGAGTCGTTATGGCGCATATCCACGCTCTTTACAGCAATATCGTCAAGATCCAAGATTTAGACCCGCTAATAGCATGATGCCTATGGCCAATCCAGTTCAGCCAAGTAATTGGCTAACGGACACAGATTTTAGTAAAACACTAGAGCAAATAAAATCTTCTGGCAACAAAACCTTTTTTGTTAATGAAATGCCGATAAATTTTGAACAAGGATACCAGCACATTCAAAACCAAACAGAAGATATCCAGCGCGCCATTGAAACGCAAATGAAAAATTATCGTAATACAGATAGTATTTATGGCAAACAAGGTTACGAACTGTCGCCAGCTGCTTCTTCAACTTCTAGAGTTGAGTCTGAATAGATAACGCTTGTTGGCAATATTAACAAAAGTCGCTATTTATTAGCGACTTTTTTGTTTAATAGGGCATTTATAAAATTTGTTAAATTTGCTAGAAAATGGCTATTGAGCGTCTAGTAATTGAACAAATAAGCCTCAAAAGCCCATTTTTTGGCATTATTTAGGCCTATAAACAGCGAGTTTTTCACTGATTTCTAATTTTTTTAATATTTTTTGATGGCTATAAGTGCTGCTATGAAAGCATTTTAACAATAATATTAAAAAAAATATAAGAATATCATTGACTTCTAATATAGTTGTCGTATAATACTCCCCATGCAGAACATGAGTTCAGCACATTAAAACACCTCGCCAATGAAGGTGTTATAACAACATAATAATCTAGGAGATTAACATGAAAAAAATTATCGCAATTACTACTTTAGTAGCAGCTACTTCAGCTTCAGCTTTTTTTGGTAACAACAACAACAACGGTTGGACTAACGGTAACGGTCTATCTAACTGGGGTCCTTTCGACGGTGGTTCAAACTTCGGTCCTATGAACTCAGGTTCTAACATGGGTCCATTTACTGGCGGCCAGAACATGGGTCCTTTCAACGGTGGTTCTAACATGGGTCCTTTCAATGGCGCTCAAAACTTCGGTCCTTTTGCTAACAGCAACGACATGAACAACGATTCTGACTGGGGTTTCCATTACAACAACAAGAACAAGACTTCTAACAAGTCTAACGCTACTACTGACGGTAAGTACGCAGGTACTGCAGACGCTAACGCTAAGGGTGTAGCTGATGCATACGCTAAAGGTCAAGCTGATGCATTCGCTAAGGCACAAGCTGACGCTTACGCTAAAGGTTACGCAGACGCTAAAGCAAACGCTGCTGCTGACTCACGTGACCAAGTAATTGCTAAGTAATTACTGCTCACTAGGCTGCTAATCTAATTAGCAGTTAAGCAATAAAACCACCCTTCGGGGTGGTTTTTTTTCGTCTATTAAAAGGTGGATAGTTGATGTAGGTCAAATCATCTATCGCCATTCATTATTACAATAGGGCTTTCGCTAATAAAGAGGCGTTAGATTGCTATCCGATTATGTCAATACCCTAGGTCAATCACTACTTAGAACACACAAAGAGCGTGTACACAAGGTGGCCATTGATGCTGGTCTTAGTTGTCCTAATCGAGACGGATCAAAAGGTATTGGCGGCTGTACATTCTGCAACAATGCAACGTTTAGTCCAAATGGTAGGCAGCCTGACCCTATATTAACGCAAATACAAAATGGGCGCGAGGTGCTGATAAAACGTACGGGTGCGAAAAAATATATCGCCTATTTTCAGGCTTATACCAATACCTATAGCGATATCCAAACTTTAAAAAAAATGTATGAAACTGCACTGAGTCAAGAGGATGTGGTTGGCTTGTCAATAGGTACGCGACCTGATTGTGTACCGGAAGCGGTGCTTGATTTGTTGCAGAATTACCAGCAGCAAGGTTATGATGTGTGGCTAGAATTAGGCCTGCAATCAGCTTTTGACAACACTTTGGTAAAGGTTAACCGGGGGCATGGATTTAAAGAGTATGAGAAAACCCTGTTGGCCGCAAGGGAAAAAGGCATAAGAGTGTGCACGCATCTAATTATTGGATTGCCTGGTGAAACGCTCAAGCATTATCAAGCTACCTTAAAAAAAGTGTTGGATTTAGGTGTTGATGGGCTTAAGTTTCATCCGCTACATGTGGTTAAGGGGACGCAATTAGCCAATGAATGGCGACGGGGCGAGTACCAGCCTTTGGCAATGCAAGAATACGTGAATGTGGTGGCTGACTTAATTGCACAGGCACCTGAGGATATGATCTATCATCGATTAACGGGCACAGCCAACAAACAACAGTTATTGGCGCCAGAGTGGTGTAGTAAAAAATGGCAGGTGTTAAACGCCATCGAGGCTAAGTTAATCGATCAAAATAGGAAGAAAATTAAATGGAATTAGTCTGTCCGGCGGGCAATCTGCCTGCATTAAAAACCGCTATTGATGAAGGGGCTGACACAGTATATATTGGCTTTGCCGATGATACTAATGCCCGACATTTTGCTGGATTAAACTTTAATTTAGAGCGATCTAAAGAAGCTGTAGCATATGCGCATAGTCGCGGTAAAAAAGTGTATGTTGCTATTAATACTTACCCACAGCCAGATGGCTGGCAGCGCTGGCTTGATAGTATCGATAGAAGCGCTCAAATTGGTGTTGATGCCATTATTTTGGCGGACGTTGGTTTAATGGAATATGCGCATACCACTTACCCAGATTTAAACATACACTTGTCAGTACAAGGATCAGCAACCAGTTATGAGGCGCTAGATTTTTATCATCGAAATTTTAATATTAAGCGCGCCGTCTTGCCACGAGTTTTATCTGTTGCTCAGGTGAAAAAAGTGATCGAACACTCACCAGTTGATATTGAAGTGTTTGGGTTTGGTTCATTGTGTGTCATGGTTGAAGGTCGTTGTATATTATCTTCTTATGTTACTGGCAGATCGCCTAATACTTATGGCGCCTGTTCGCCGGCTTCTCACGTTGAATATATTGAGAATGATATTGCCCTTGAAACCCGATTGGGCGGCGTGTTAATAGATGCTTATGAAGAAGGTGAAACGGCTGGCTATCCCACTTTATGCAAAGGCCGATTTGAGGCAATGGGCAATACTTATTATGCGCTGGAAGAGCCGACTAGTTTAAACACGCTGGACATCTTGCCAGAGTTGAAAAAAATAGGTGTCAAGGCCATAAAAATCGAAGGCAGACAGCGCTCACCTGCTTACATTAAAACTGTAGCCAAAACTTGGTCTGCCGCATTAAAGCGGCTGGATCAGGGCGACTATCAATCAAAAAATGAATGGCATCAAGCGTTATCAGAAGTATCTGAGGGCCATCAAACCACACTGGGTGCTTATCACAGGAGCTGGCAATGAAGATTTCACTAGGCCCTATTTATTTTTACTGGTCTAAACAACAGGTTTTTGATTTTTACCAACAAATTGCCCAATCTTCGGTTGATGTTGTTTATTTGGGTGAGGTTGTGTGTTCTAAGCGCCATGAGTTGAGGCTTGATGATTGGCTTCAAATTGCACAACAGTTGAGCGCAGCCGGTAAGGAGGTTGTGCTTTCAACACTAACCCTGATTGAAGCAGATTCTGAATTAAAGCGTTTGAAAAAAATATGCAACAATCAAAATTATGGCGTTGAAGCCAATGACTTTTCTGCCATCAATTTGCTAACAAAAGACTGCACACCTTTTGTTATTGGGCCGAGCGTTAATGTTTATAACACGGCTAGTTTGAATTATTTGGCTAAACAAGGTCTTAGGCGATGGTGCTATCCGGTTGAGTTATCGAAAGATACACTACTTGATATTGTTAATAATAAGCACAACGCGCTTGAGGTTGAGGTGTTTGCTTATGGGCAATTACCATTGGCATTTTCAGCCAGATGTTTTACCGCAAGGGCTTATGATTTGCCTAAGGATGATTGTCAGTATAAATGTATTGATCATCAACAAGGTATGTTGTTATCCACTAAAGAGGATCAAAGTTTTTTAATTATGAACGGCATTCAGACTTTATCTAGTGATGTTCAAAACCTGGTTTGTGAACTAGATGAAATGAAAAAAATTGGCGTTGATGTTATTAGAATTAGCCCTCAGGTTGAATCAACTAATCAAATTATCGACGTATTTAGAGATAGAATTGATCAAAAAAATACATCACAGGAAGCGTTCAACATACTGGCCCAATTGAGCGATAATAAACAGCGTGATGGCTACTGGCATAACCAAGAAGGCATGAAAGGCGTTACGCTTGCAGTAGAACAGCTTTAGATTAGACAGTCAGTATTTTTCAAACGATCGAAATAACGAGCTCGATAGTAATGCCGTTTGTTGGTTTTGCTGTCGGTAAATGCTGCCCTATCATGAAGCACATTATTACTAATGAGCCCCATCCCAGGTTCGAGTAGCCCTCTAAATACGTAATCAGAGCACTCATCATTGAGAATCTCTTGCAAATAACCAACAGCTTCTTGAACTAGTGGGTCTGGTGACCATTCAATATTTCTAGCTCTAGCAGTGTAGCGCATATGTAAGTTGCCAGCCTTGGTAACACTAAACACTGGTCCTGGCCTATCAGGTCTAACGCTGCCATCTGGTTTTGTGCCAGCTGGAATCATCATGACATTGTCATTCATAAGGGCGTGGATAAAATCTGGATTTTTTTCACGTAGCAAAATGTAGGCAATTTCATGATCCATGAGTTGGTTTTCACCCCCTTCTGCGGCTTTTTGTACAACGTGTAAATTAAGTGCATGGATTTGCTTGTCTGCTGCATTGTAGTAGCCATCAGTATGCCAATGAATTGGTTTATTTGTATAGGGGATATAGTTTTTTCTTTCCCCATTATCAACCACTGTTAAGGAGGTTAAGCCATTATCGTCAGCTAGCCAATTTTTGTTAATTTGCCCTAGGCCGAACTTGTTAGCGATAGCCATAGGTATTTCTGCAGAAGGATTGGCGCCCGTATTGCCAATATATATAGCCATGTTAGCCCTTTGGGTTAAATCTAATAACGCTTCATATTCACCTTTGCTCAAGCTTCTTGGATCATTAACTTCAATCAGCAAATCAGCAATGCTTGTTGGATGTTCTGAGAGTTTTTTGTCTCTCCAGCGTTTGTATAAATCGTTGTTGTCTAGTAGAAATGGAGAGCTGGCGGGGTTTGTATGTGTAGCTGTACGCATGAGAAAGGCAACAATAAAAACGCCCTAGTTTATGCATGACGTAAGTTGATGTCATTGATGCAGGTCAACTATTAGATGAGATTGTTTTTAACCAGCACAGTTTGTATTTTGGTGGCCATTTTGGCTAACTTGTTAATGTCTTTAAAATTTGGTACCTCTCCTTGATTGAGTCTATGTTCCCATTCGTCTATTTCCACGGCAATAAAATCAACTAATTTTAGTGAACAGCCAGAACAAGAATCTGAGCAGAAGTCTGCATCTATGCCGTCAAAAGGCAGTGTGTCTTTTATTTGGGCAATTAAATGATACATCGCCTCGCGAGTATTTGGTTTCATGGAGGCTTGCTATTGAGATTTGCACAATAGTTTTTTAAGCATAGGATAGGTGCTTTGCAGAATCTGGTCTGTTTTAAGGCTCAACCAATGAGACTCTACTTCAAACGCATCTAGAAAGTTTTTTACATAAAGCCCAAGTTCGGTTGAGCCCTGCATTTTAATTTTTCGCTGAAAGAACAAAGTGTCCGGATCTTTTTGTTTGCTAACAAGGTCTAGAAAATGACAGCTATCAGCACTTATGGTTAATCCAAAGTGATTGTCTTGGTGAGTTTGTATTAGTCGCTTACCATCAAAGCCAAGATTAAATGATAAGCCAATATCGGTTACCTTAATTAATATCCATTGATCTTGCAAGAAGCTTAAGTCATCGTTTCGAATGGCTTGTGCGAAAACCTGATTAAAAATACCAACAATAACTTTATTATTTATTTTATTAGCAGCTTGTGTTAGCGCTAATGGCGGTGTTAATAGGGAGCTAGCAAGCGGGTTGATTAGGCTCATGACAATTTTATATGGGTTTAATTGCTTTTATTTTAGGTCAAATTTGCTTGATTTTGATTGACCAAAATCAAGCATTTAAAATATTATTAATTTATTGATCTGTGTCAATACACCACTACATATAGTTATTTTATAATGTTAAAACACTATATATAGTGATTATCTAAAAAAATAAAATTTTTATTAATGTTATAGAGGGGAATAATATGAGCGCAACTCATGCAAATGCACCGCTTGGTGTTGTTAAGCGCAATGGCACACAGGCACTTTTTGATTCAAAAAAGATCCATCTGGCTATTTATAGAGCTGGACAAGTTAGCAAAGAATTTGATAATAATGAAGCAGGTTTATTAACGGCTCAAGTTTTAAAGGTGTTAAGTTATCAGGTAGAACAAACGCCAGAGATTGAGCACATACAAGATGTGGTTGAGCAGGTGCTAATATCATCTAACTTTATTAAAACGGCTAGGGCTTACATTGCTTATCGTCAACAGCATAAAACACTAAGAGAAGATAAAAAAACCTTAGTAGATGTTGCCTCATCCATTAACGAATATTTAGATAGAGCAGATTGGCGAGTAAATGCCAATGCTAACCAAGGCTATTCATTGGGCGGATTGATTTTAAATGTCTCTGGCAAGGTGATCGCTAATTATTGGTTAAGCCATGTTTATGCGCCTGAGATAGGCAATGCGCACCGTCAAGGTGATTTGCACATTCATGATTTAGATATGCTGGCAGGATACTGTGCAGGTTGGTCATTAAGAACCTTGCTAAGAGAAGGTTTAAATGGTGTTGATGGGCGGATTGAAGCTGGCCCGCCAAAACACTTAACCAGTGCGGTTGGGCAAATGGTGAATTTCCTAGGAACGCTGCAAAATGAATGGGCTGGCGCTCAGGCGTTTAGTTCTTTTGATACTTATGTGGCGCCATATATTCGCCTAGACAATTTAAGCTATGAAGCGGTTAAGCAAAGTATTCAAGAGCTTATTTATAATTTAAATGTGCCTTCACGCTGGGGTACGCAAACCCCGTTTACCAATTTGACTTTTGACTGGGTGTGCCCCGAAGATTTGCGTGATCAGGTGCCGATGATGGGTGACGAAGAAATGCCGTTTACTTACGGTGATTTGCAAGCAGAAATGGACATGATTAATCGCGCCTATATTGAGGTAATGACTGAGGGTGATGCGAAAGGACGTGTGTTTACCTTTCCTATACCAACCTACAACATGACGCCGGACTTTCCTTGGGAAAGTGACAATGCTAAGCGTTTATTTGACATGACCGCTAAATACGGCCTGCCATATTTTCAAAACTTTTTAAATTCTGATCTTAAGCCCAACATGGTTCGCTCAATGTGCTGTCGATTGCAGCTAGATCTGAACGAATTACTCAAGCGTGGCAATGGGCTGTTTGGTTCTGCTGAGCAAACAGGATCTTTAGGCGTAGTCACGGTTAATTGTGCTAGGTTGGGCCACACCTATCAAGCTGACAAGGTTGGCTTGTACAAACGGCTGGATGATTTATTGTTAATGGCAAAAGACTCCCTTGAAGTTAAGCGAAAGGTGGTGCAAAAGTTAATGGACAACGGCTTGTTTCCATACACTAGGCGCTATTTAGGTACACTTAGAAATCATTTTTCAACCATTGGTGTTAATGGTATTAATGAAATGATCCGTAACTTTTATCAAGATCAAGAGGATATTGCTTCAGAAAAAGGCCATAGTATGGCGGTAGAGTTTTTAGATCATATCCGTCAACGAATGATTGAATTTCAAGAGCAAACAGGCCATATGTTTAATCTTGAAGCAACACCAGCAGAAGGCACAACCTACAGATTTGCCAAGGAAGATATGAAGCGCTATGAGGGCATTCTTCATGCAGGCACCAAGGATAAGCCATACTATACAAACTCATCTCAATTGCCAGTTGGCTATACATCAGATCCATTTGAGGCACTTGAAAGACAAGATGAGCTGCAAACTAAATACACAGGCGGGACGGTACTGCACCTATATATGGGTGAGCGCATCAGTAGCGGCAAGGCGTGTATGAAAATGGTGAAACGCTCCCTAGAGAATTTCCGTCTGCCCTATATTACCATTACACCAACGTTTTCTATTTGCCCAACACATGGCTATATTGACGGCGAACATGAGTTTTGTCCAAAATGTGACGAGGCATTATTAGCTAAAAAACAATTAAAAACAACCGGAGAAAAAAATGAAAAAAACATTATTAACCAATAGTGAAAGACAACCATGTGAAGTTTGGACGCGTGTTATGGGCTATCATCGTCCCGTAACAAGCTTTAATCCAGGCAAGCAGTCAGAGCACCGAGAAAGACAGTATTTTAAAGAAAATAGAGTCAATTAATGAGCATTGCAGTTGGCGGGTTTGAGCCGCTTACCAGTATTGATTACCCGGATCATTTGGCCTGTGTGGTATTTACACAAGGATGCCCTTGGCGCTGTGGTTATTGCCATAATCATGATTTAATCCCGGCCAGTAAGCAGTCGTTATTTGACTGGGACGACATACTGAGCTTTATTAAAAGTCGTCAAGGGTTGTTGGATGCGGTAGTGTTTAGTGGTGGAGAGCCTTGTTTGCAAAATAAATTGCTCGAAGCGATGGCGCAAGTTAAAGCATTAGGCTTTAAGGTTGGATTGCATACGGGTGGTGCTTATCCGGCGCGTTTCGCTGCGTGTTTGAAATTCGTTGATTGGGTGGGTTTTGATGTTAAGCATTTTCCAATGGATTATGAACAAGTCACCAAAACACCAAACTCAGGAGAAAAAGCCTGGGAGTCTTTAGAGATGTTGTTGCATGCCAATGTGGCGCATCAGTTGCGAATCACCAGACATCCTGAGTTGATGAGCCAAGAACAACTTGATCGACTCAAGCGTTTGCTATATCAAACTTATCAAGAGGAGCTTGTTGTTCAGACGTGCAATACTGCACACTGTTTGGATGAAAAACTTCGTATTGTTTAGCGCAAAAAAAAGAGCGCATCAGCGCTCTTTTTTAAAACTTTCAAATAAAGGGATTAGCCTTTCATTTGTGCCGCCACTTCTTCAGCAAAGTTTTCTTCTTTCTTTTCAATGCCTTCGCCAACTTCGAATCTAACGAATGATTTAACTTCAGCATTATTTGCCTTAGCAAGTGCACCAACGGTTGTATCAGGGTCTTTAACAAAAGCCTGGCCGTAAAGCGTTACTTCATTAACAAACTTCTTCATGCGGCCGCCAATCATTTTTTCAATGATGTTGTCTGGCTTGCCAGATTCACGAGCTTGCTCGACGAAAATTGCTTTTTCTCTTTCAAGTAGCTCTGGATTAAGCTCATCTTCAGTCACACACTCAGGGCGTGCAGCAGCAACATGCATAGCAATGTCTTTTGCCAATGACTCATCGCCACCTTCAATAACTGACAATACTGCAATGCGCTCACCATGCTTGTAAGCGCCAATAACGCCAGTACCAGCAGTGATAGTTTGAACACGACGAATTAAAACATTCTCACCCACTTTAGCTACAATATCTTCACGAGCTTTTTCAAGTGAATCGCCATTGTCCAAAGTTTGAGTTAGGAATTCATCGATATTTGCTGGTGTTGTTTTAAGTGCTAATGCACCTAATGTGTCAACAAAACCTTTAAAGTCATCACTCTTAGTAACAAAATCAGTTTCAGAGTTAACCTCTAGAATAGTTGCTGTTTTGTTGTCATCACTAATGTTAACCTTAACCAAGCCTTCTGCAGCAACACGGCCTGATTTTTTGGCTGCTTTTGCAGCACCAGAAGCACGCATTAAATCAATTGCTGCCTCCATGTCGCCGTTGGTTTCTGTCAAGGCTTTTTTACAGTCCATCATGCCTGCGCCAGTTCTTTCTCTTAAATCTTTAACTAAAGCTGCTGTAATTGCCATAATTATCTCCTATGAATTTTTGTGTTTATGCAAGCTTTGCAATAATGTCTGCTTTGGTATCTTTGCTAGCTACTTCAACACCTTGCTTTTTAGCAAGTGCAACTAAATCAGCCTTAAGCATGGCATTAAGGTCTGTTTCTGCTGGTTTAGCAACTTCTTCTTTAGCAACAGGTGCTTCAGCTTGTTCTTCAACTGCTTTTTTAGGTGCTGCTTTTTTTGCAACAGGTGCTTTTTTAACTTGAGTGCCGGCAGCAGCTTTTGCTTCTAGCACTGCATTGGCTACTTCTCTTGCGTAATAGCTAATTGCCCTAATAGAGTCATCGTTACCAGGAACAACGTAATCAATGCCTTCAGGGTTGTGATTAGTATCAACAATACCGATAATTGGAAGGCCTAATTTTTTAGATTCTGCAATGGCATTTTTCTCATGACCAATATCGATCACAAATACAACATCCGGAATGCCGCCTAGATCTTTAATACCACCCAAGCTACGCTCTAATTTTTCCATTTCACGAGTCATCATTAACGCTTCTTTTTTACCAAATTGAGAAAAATTTTCTTCAGCCAAGAACTCAAGGTCTTTTAGACGCTTGATTGAAGCTTTAATGGTTTTGTAGTTTGTCATCATGCCACCTAACCAACGATGGTTAACGAAAGGCATGCCACAACGAATTGCTTCTTCTTTCATGATGTCGCTTGCTGCACGCTTAGTGCCAACAAACAGAATTGAGCCGCCTGCTGCTGCAGTTTTTGATGCGAAATTAAGCACATCGTTAAACATTGGCAGGGTTTTTTCTAGGTTAATGATATGCACACCGTTACGAGTACCGTAGATGTATTGATCCATTTTTGGGTGCCAGAAGCGTGAACGGTGACCAAAGTGAACACCTGCCTCAAGCATTTTTTTCATTGACGTTTTTGCCATTTTTATTTCTCCGGGGTTGTTAAGGTGCCTTTTGCGCACCATTCTTCCACAATTTCTAGCAATCAACTCTTATATAAGAGCACCCTGATTGCCATGACAAATTGTGTGATACATTAAAACGAGTTAGGCGCTTGATATACAAGCGCCTAACTCAACTTTAGGTTTATTGCGAAACAGTTATTGTTAAGCCAAAACCTTAAAAAATGCAATTATACCGTATTCATGTTGATGCATCAAGCATTAGCACGGTTTGATGCAAGCTATTTCGCCTTAGCTAACTCTGCACGCATCGAATCAATAGTTGCCTTGTAATCTTCTGTGTTAAAGATGGCTGAACCTGCTACAAACGTATCTGCACCAGCTTCCGCTACTTCACGGATGTTAGCAGGGCCGACGCCACCGTCGATTTCTAGGCGGATGTCTTTGCCACTTGCGTCAATAAGTTTGCGAACTTGACGACATTTTTCTAGTGTTTGTGGAATGAATGATTGTCCGCCAAAGCCTGGGTTCACTGACATTAATAAAATCATATCAACTTTATCCATGACATTTTCAAGTACATGTAATGGCGTTGCTGGGTTGAATACCAAACCAGATTTACAGCCCGCTTCTTGAATCATGCCAAGTGAACGGTCGATGTGCTCAGAAGCCTCTGGGTGGAAAGTAATGTATGAAGCGCCAGCAGCAACGAAATCTGGAATGATTCTGTCAACTGGTTTAACCATAAGGTGCACATCAATTGGTGCGGTAACACCATGAGATCTTAATGCGTCACATACCATTGGACCAATGGTTAAGTTTGGTACGTAGTGGTTGTCCATAACGTCAAAGTGAACGATATCAGCGCCATCACGCAATACGTTGTCCACTTCCTCGCCCAGTCTTGCAAAGTCTGCTGCCAAAATTGATGGCGCAATAAAGTAATCTTGTTTCATGTTTTTCTCCTAAATTATGGTTTGTAATTATTTTACTTAAAAGTTAGTAAGCTTTTGCCTGTCATTTCTGTAGGTTGTTCAACACCCATCATGGCTAATAATGTGGGCGCGATATCAGATAGCGCACCCTCACACGGCTGGGCAATATCCGCTTCTCTGGCGCTAACAAAGATAAGTGGCACCGGGTTGTTGGTATGCGCCGTATGCACTTCTTGGGTTTTTGGATTGACCATTTGTTCTGCGTTGCCATGATCAGCGGTAATGAGTATTTCGCCGTCAATGGTTTTAACCGCTTGGAAAATGATGCCTAAACAAGCGTCTACTGCCTCCACCGCTTTAATGGCTGCATCAAGTTTTCCAGAATGTCCGACCATGTCAGTGTTGGCAAAATTACAGATGATTAAATCATATTTTTGACTTTCAATGTTTTCGACTAACTCATCGGTTAACTCAAAAGCACTCATTTCCGGTTGCAAGTCATAGGTTGCTACTTCAGGAGACGGAATGAGTACGCGATCTTCTCCGTTAAATGGACGCTCAACGCCACCATTTAAAAAGAAAGTCACATGAGCGTATTTTTCAGTTTCAGCAATTCTAAGTTGCGTCATGCCTAGGTTGGCCAAATACTCACCCAGCACATTATTAAGCGTGGATGAAGGATAGGCAACGGGTAAATTAAAGCTCTTTTTATATTCAGTTAAGCAAATGAAATGGCTTGGTTTGAATGTACCCCTTGAAAATCCTTGAAAGTCCTCATCAGTAAATGCCTGGGTGATTTGACGCGCACGATCTGCTCGATAATTCATAAAAATTAACACATCATCTTTGTTAATTTTGGTCGGCGCATTAACCACGGTTGATTGAATAAATTCATCTGTTTCGCCACGCTCATAAGCCTGTTCAACTGCATCTAATGCGGTTTTTGATAAATATTTTCCCTTACCTTTAGCAATGAGTTCGTAGGCGCAACGAATACGTGACCAACGATTATCGCGATCAAGTGAGAAATATCGGCCAATCACGCTGGCAATTTCGCCAGTGCCGAGTTCAGAAATTTTATTTTCTAGTGTTTGAATGTATTTTTTTGCGCTTTTTTGTGCGCAGTCACGACCATCAGTGAAAATATGCAAATACACATCTTGACAGCCATGCTTGTGTGCCATCTCAAGCATGCCGTGGATTTGCTCCTCGTGAGAATGAACACCGCCATCAGATAGCAAGCCCATAATATGAACCGCTTTGTTGTTATCATTGGCATATTCAAGCGCATTTTTTAAAACAGGATTTCTGAAAAAATCTCCGTTTTCTATTTCGTTATGGATACGGGTAAAATCTTGTTTGACGACACGGCCAGCGCCAAGATTTAAATGACCCACTTCAGAATTGCCCATTTGTTCGCCTGGTAGGCCGACCTGCTTGCCACTGGTTAGAATTAAAGAGTTTTTAAATTGCTCGTTAAATCTATCCCAAACAGGTGTTTTTGCCAATGCAATGGCGTTATTTTCAGCCGTCTCTGAGTGACCCCAGCCATCAAGAATAAGTAGTAATTTGGTTTCTTTTTTAGTATTCATAACGATTTCAGTGCGCTAAATAAGGTGATTAAACGTTAAATAAGAAGTGTACCACATCGCCATCTTGTACAATGTATTCCTTGCCTTCTGAGCGGAGTTTCCCTGCCTCTTTGGCGCCTTTTTCCCCGCCAAATTCAATAAAATCTTCATAGGCAATTGTTTCAGCACGAATAAAGCCTTTTTCAAAATCACCATGAATTTTTCCAGCTGCTTGAGGGGCGCTGTCGCCAATATTAATAGTCCAGGCTCGAACCTCCTGAACGCCAGCGGTAAAATAAGTTTGCAGGCCGAGTAGTGTATAGCCTGCACGAATTAGACGGTCAAGGCCGGATTCTGTTTGGCCCATCTCATCAAGAAAGTCCTTTTTTTCATCAGACTCTAATTCTGATATTTCTGCTTCAATATCTGCACAAATGGCAACCACTTCAGAGCCTTCTGTTGCAGCAAACGCTTGAACAGAATCAAGATGAGGGTTGTTTTCAAAGCCGCTTTCACTCACGTTAGCCACGTACAAAACAGGCTTAATGGTGAGTAATTGAAATCCGCGTAATAGCTTGAGTTCTTCTTCATCAAACGCCAAGCTTCTAACACTTTGACCCGCTTCTAGTACTGGCAAAATTCGCTCTAATAACTCTCTTAAAGGAATGCCGTCTTTTTGCCCAGATTTGGTGTTTTTAACTGCTTTTTGCATGAGTTTTTCAACAGCTGTTAGGTCGGCTAAAACCAATTCGGTGTTGATGATTTCAATGTCATCAAGCGGAGATATTTTGCCGGCGACATGAATGATGTCTTCATCTTCAAAGCAACGAACCACATGAACAATCGCATCTGTTTCACGGATGTTGGTTAAAAATTGATTACCCAGGCCTTCGCCTTTTGAAGCACCTTCTACTAAGCCGGCAATATCCACAAACTCCATGGTGGTGGGCAAGATTTTTTCAGGGCTGACGATGTCGGCCAACTTATCCAGACGTGGATCATTAATTGGCACGATACCGACATTGGGTTCAATGGTGCAAAAAGGATAGTTTGCCGATTCGATACCAGCTTGCGTTAATGCATTAAATAGCGTTGATTTTCCAACATTAGGTAGTCCAACAATACCGCATTTAAATCCCATTTTTATCTCCTAATTATGTAGCGCTAAGCTTTTGTATGTAAGTTTTTCATGGCTTTATCGATGTTGCCTTGTACAACGTCTTCAATCACTTGCAAAGCGTCAATCATGGCTGATTGAATAGGCTCGAGTTCGCTTTTGTTAGGTGCGTGAAGTACATAATCAGCTACCTGAGCTTTGTTGCCAGGATGGCCAATGCCTAAACGTAGCCGATGAAATGATTTATTGCCAAGTGCTTTGATGGTGTCACGCAAACCGTTATGGCCACCATGTCCACCTTCGGTTTTGAGTTTGGCCATGCCAACATCCAAATCTAGTTCATCATGAACAACCAGAATTTCATCCACGTTGAGTTGATAAAATTTTGCCAATGCTTGAATAGATTGACCCGAGCGATTCATAAAAGTTGTTGGTTTTAGTAGGCGAACAGAATTTCCTGCGATGGTGACTTGCGCCACTTCGCCTAAAAACTTTGTTTCTTTTTTAAAGGTGCCAGAATAAAGACTGGCAATCGCGTCACAAAACCAAAAGCCAACATTATGACGATGTGACTGATAGTCTTTGCCCGGGTTACCGAGACCAACAATCAGTTTTATTGCCATAATGTCTTATGCAGAAATGTTACTCGTCGCCTTTGTCTTCTTCAGCAGCATCATCGCCAGCCACTTCTGTTTCAGGTGCAACTGGTGCGTCATCTTCAACTTTAGCCATAATCTTAGCCTCTTGAATAGCCACAACACTTTGGTCGTGCGCTTCAATATCGCCATGCGTTAGGGCTGTTAATGTAACGCCTTTAGGTAGGTCTAAGCCAGTTAAGCTAACATGGCCGCCCATTTCTAAGTTGGTAATATCAACATCAATTGACGTTGGTAAGTCAGCTGGTAAACAAGAGACTTCCACAGTAGTAACAAACTGGTTAACAATAGCACCCAAACGTACGCTTTCATTTTCATCGCCACCAATAAAGTGTAATGGAATGTTGGTTACTAGTGCTTGCTTTAAGTTAATGCGTAAGAAGTCAACATGAGTCACAATGTTTTTAGCAGGGTGACGCTGTAAATCTTTAATGATAACAGCTTCCTTTTTCTTGCCAACCATTAAATCAAGTACAGAAGTGTACGAGGTTTCATCTTCTAATAAGTGTGTAACCTCATGAAGGCCTAAGGTAATGTTGGTTGGTGCTTTGCCTGCGCCATAAATAATAGCAGGGACTTTTTCAGCGTGACGCAGGCGGCGGCTCGCACCTTTACCTTGATCTTCACGCACTGTTGCGTTAATTGTTAAACTCATGTTTGTACTCCTAAAAATAAAAAAAACACCAAAACAAGGTGTTATAGCTTAGTTCGTATATTTTGCGACCAAATATACCAAGGCGTTAATTTTACCTTAAATAATATTGATTGGTTGAGCTATCTAGATTTTAGCCAAAAAATCATTGCAACCGTTGCACTGATTGCGCTAGCTACCCATAACTGATTGACTACAAGCACGCCGCCTAAAATCAATAATGATCCTGCAAAAATGGCTGAGGTTTGTTTGTTGGCATTGTCCTGGAGTTGCTCAACAATTTTTTGAGTTTGTTGTGCCTGGAGTTTGCCCATGTCTTTCATTTTGCCTAGTTGCTTTAATGCATTAATGGTCAATGCAGGTAGCTCAGGAATTTCTTTTAATAATTCTGGCGCTTGTTCTTTTAATTTTTCAAAGGTATTTTTCACACTATATCTCTCTTTCATTAAGTCTTCTAAAAAGGGTTTGGCAGTAGACCATAAGTCTAGTTCTGGGTAGAGTTGTCTGCCTAGGCCTTCAATATTTAATAGGGTTTTGTCTAATAATAACAGTTGTGGCTGGACTTGGATGTCAAAATTCTTCGCCTCTTGAATTAAGTCTAATAATACTTGGCCAAAGGATATTTCTCCCAAGGGTTTGTCAAACATTGGGGCGCAAATTTTTTGTACGGCTGCCTCGAATGCTTGTTCGTCAGTATGAGCACCAACCCAGCCAGAGTCAATATAGACTTGTGCAACTTTTTGGTAATCTTGGTTGAAAAAAGCTAAAAATATATCGGCCAAAAAGTCTTTATCAGTCTCGCTGAGTGTGCCCATAATGCCAAAATCAACCCCAATATATTGACCAGATTCTGAGACAAAAATATTACCAGGATGCATATCAGCATGGAAAAAATTATGCTTAAACACCTGGGTGAAGAAAATAACCACCCCTTCTTCAGCTAGGCGCTTCATGTCGATATTGTTTGCCTTTAGAGTATCGATTTCACCAATAGGTGTGCCATAAATTCGCTCAGTTGTCAGTACATTGATGCTGCTGAGCTGGTGATGAACCTTGGGCACATAGAGTAAATTAGAGTCGTTAAAATTATGGCTTAATTTGTCGCAATGCCTGGCTTCGATGCGCATATCGAGCTCGTCGTTAATAATGGCTTCAAATTCTTCAACCACTTCCGTAGGTCTAATTTTGTATGCCAAGGGATGTCGGTCCATAAGCTTGGCCAAACTATGCATCAGCTTAATATCCCCTTTGATGAGTGAATCAATATCAGGGCGAACTACCTTAACGACGACTGCCTCACCATCCAATGTTGTTGCTGTATGGACTTGTGCAATAGAGGCGCTGGCTAAAGGCTGATCATCGAAGGTCTTGAATAGGGATTCAATTTTTCCGCCTAGGGAGTGTTCAATAATGTCTTTTGCCTCATTAGTGGCAAAAGGTGGGCAGCTGTCCTGCAGTTTTTTAAGCTCTAGACTAATATCCGCGGGCAGTAAATCAGGGCGAGTGGAGAGCGTTTGACCAAATTTAATATAGATAGGCCCCAATTCTTCAAGCGCCAGTCGAATTCTTTCGCCACGCGTGAATTTCTTAACAGGGAAATAATGCCAAGGTATTAAATAAACCAGAGGCTTGAGGTTTTTTAATAAAGGCGTTGACAGTATTAGCGAGTCGAGGCGATACCGCATTAATACTCGAGAGATTTTAAAAAACCTGGCTAGACCGGACACGTTAATGCTTGTTGTTTTTGTAGGTTTTAGACACGCTTGGGTTGATTAAAAAATTACTAACACTGTCTTTTAAGGCCTCTAAAGGATTGCTAGATTCTTGTGTAATTTTTTTTATTTTCCCCGTTATTTTGCCTATTTCATGAGCAACTATGTCGCCAGTATATTGGGACAATATTTCTTCAGCATCGATATCAACTGCCTGTAGCATGTCCACTAACAGTTGTGCTGTTTTGACGTCACCATGAATAATAATTTTGTCTTGCTTTAGTAAATCGGTTAAATCCTCGCCTTTGAACAAAGCAAAAAAGACATTGGCCGTAAGTTTGATATCAACATCGCTGACATTGTTGATATCATTGACGACAAAAATTCGATTATTGGTGCAAACAAAATCAACTTCAAGGGGCAAGTCTTTTAACGAAAATCGAATAATTTTTTGATCCAATGGCTTAAGATTGATATCACCATTTTGGATTAAGAAATTAAGTGCCTGCTCCAGAACAAAATGCTGCATAACTGCTCGTTAGACCTAAGCCTTAATACCTTTGTGCAGGGCAACAATACCACCAGACAAATTGTGATATTCGCAGAATCCAAAGCCTGCTTCTAGCACCATATCTTTAAGGGTTTCTTGGTCAGGGTGTTTGCGAATAGATTCAGCTAAATATTGATACGAGTCTTTATCGTCAGCAATAATTTCACCCAATTTTGGCATGATATTAAATGAATAAAAGTCGTAGAATTTTTTCAAAAATTCAGAATCTGTTGTTGAGAACTCTAAAATTAGCAAACAGCCACCCGGCTTTAAAATGCGATGCATTTCGCGTAGCGCTTGGTCTTTGTCAGTGACATTTCTAAGACCAAAGGCAATAGAAATACAATCAAAGGTGTTGTCTTTAAAGGGTAGATATTGTGCATTCAATTGTACAAAATCAACGCCAAAAATTCCTTTGTTGGTGAGGTTTTTTCGACCTTCGCCAAGCATAGCGGCATTAATATCAGACAAAATAACTTGGCCTGAATCACCAACTTTTTTACGAAACTCAATGGCCAGGTCGCCAGTGCCACCAGCAATGTCTAAAACTTTATCTCCGGTTTTAACGTTAGAAGAGGCGATGGTGTAGCGCTTCCAAAGACGGTGTGCACCAAATGAAAGCACGTCATTCATTAAATCATATTTGCTGGCAACCGAGTCAAATACGCCCCGAACCATGCCTTGCTTGTCTTCAGTGGCTACATCTTTAAAGCCAAAGTGTGTTGTATTGTCCATAGGGTTTATTTTTTTGGATAGTCTCTAAAATCGCTACCAGTATAGATTTGTGTTGGCCTGAAGATTCGATTATGACCAACTTGTTCATGCCAGTGAGCGGCCCAGCCAGCTGATCTTGCCATGGCAAAAATAGGCGTGAAATGCTCCTTAGGAATCTTAAAGATCTCTGAATATAGAATGCCGGAGTAAAAATCAACATTCGGATAAACACCTTTGGCAGATAGCAACTCTGCACACACACGCTCTACTTCAAGTGCTGTTTCAAAGCGTTTTGATAGTGTAATGTTTGATTTCTTAATATAAGCTTCAATCATTTCTTGCAAAATTTTTGCACGAGGGTCTTTAACGCTGTACTCACGATGGCCCATGCCCCAAATGACCTCTTTGTTTTTTAAGCGATTTTCAATATAGCCGCGTGCATTTTTTGCATCACCAATTTCATCCAGCATTTTAAGCACATCTTCATTGGCGCCACCGTGTAGCGAACCAGCCAATGTGCCAACTGCTGCGGAAATGGAGGCAAAAGGGTTGGCCAAGGTTGAGGCGGTAACCATGGCAGAGAAGGTGCTGGCATTAATGGTGTGTTCTGCATGCAAAATTAAACAAGCATCAAATAGCTGCACAATATCATCGTCTGGTTCTTCACCGAATGACATGTACAAGAAATTTTTAGCATAAGACATGTTTTTGCTTGGCGGAATTGGATCGTAGCCAGCGCTAATTCTAGCCCACATTGCAACCAGTGTGCTCATGTTGGCAATAATTTTAGTTAATGCGCTTTGGGTAAAAGCTGAATCAGGATTTTTAGCGCCCGCATCTGGGTAGAAAGTTGCCATAGCGGCAATCGCTGTTTGCAAGACATCCATTGGATGTCCGCTAGCAGGTAAAGCCCACATCATTTCGCGAATATTGCGTTTTACTTCGTGGCGCTTGTGTAGGACGCAACGAAATATCTCTAGGTCTTTTTCGCTAGGAAGTTCGCCATCTCTCAGTAGCATGGCCACCTCTTCAAAAGAGGCGTTTTTAACTAAGTCCTCAATAGAGTACCCTCTGTAAGCTAAGAGACCATTTTTGCCATCAATGGATGAAATGGATGATTCGGTGGCGGGAACGCCTGCTAAACCTGGAATGTATTCAATCATAAGCCTACCTAAACAGAGAATGATGAGCCACAACCACAAGTGGTTTTGGCATTAGGGTTGTGAATAATAAAGCGCGAACCTTGTAAATCTTCAAGATAATCAACCGTTGCGCCAATTAGATACTGGTAGCTCATTGGGTCTACCACCAATTGAACGCCATTATTTTCAACACCTGAATCGCCTTCTTTATGTTCTTCGTCAAAGGTAAAGCCGTAGGAAAATCCTGAACAGCCACCACCGGTAATGTAGACACGTAGACGTAAATTATCATTTTTTTCTTCGGTAATCAGTGTGGCTACTTTATTAGCAGCAGTGTCACTAAAAATAATGTCGGCTTTTTCTAATGCTTCTGACATGGTCTCTCCTATAGATTAAGGCAGCAGGCCAATGGATGATAAGCCTGATTTTTCATCAAGTCCAAACATGATATTCATATTTTGTATGGCTTGCCCTGCCGCACCTTTGATTAAATTGTCAATCACAGAGGTTATTATTAATTTGCCACCAGTTGCTTGTTGTGCAGCAATTTGACAGAAATTACTGGATTTAACGCTGCGTGTTTGCGGTATTACACCTGCACTTAGCACGGTGACAAAGTGCTCATCTTTATAGGCGGCTTCAAGGATTGATTGTACATCAGTGTCCGCATCTAATAAGTCCACATAAATTGTGGATTCCATGCCGCGAATCATTGGCACTAGGTGTGGGACAAAGGTTAGACCAATAGACTCTCCACCAGCTAACAAGCTTAATTCTTGTTTTATTTCTGGATAGTGACGATGGCCGCTAACTCCGTAAGCCTTGACAGACTCGCTAGCTTCACACAACAGCATAGCTTGATTAGCACCACGGCCCGCACCACTCACGCCGGTTTTAGAGTCAACAATGATATTTGATAGATCAATTAACTTGTTTTCAATCAGCGGCTTAAGCGCCAATAAAACCGTGGTTGGGAAGCAGCCTGGATTGCCGATTAATTGAGCGTCTTTAATTTTTGCTCGATTAATTTCAGACAGCCCATAAACGGAAGATGCTAACAGGTCGTCTTGAAAATTTTCAAGACCGTACCACTGTGCATATTCATCTTTATCACGCAAGCGAAAATCTGGCCCGAGATCGATGACTTTAATGCCCTTGTCAACAAAAGTGCCAGCAGTTTCCATGGCAACGCCGTGTGGCGTCGCAAAAAAGACCACGTCACACTCATCCAATATCGGGTCTCCTGGCGCAGTAAATGCCAGCTGTGTTTGTCCTGCTAAAGAAGGAAAAAAATCACCCACCAGCTGTCCTGCTTCTGAGCGCGAGCTGATCGCAATAACGTCAACTGTTTCATGGTTGTGAAGTAGTCTAAGTAATTCAACACCGGTGTAGCCAGTGCCACCAATAATGCCTGCTTTAATCATAACGCCTAGTGAGATTCTCCAAGCATTTTTTCAAGGTAATGAATGTTCATGCCACCTTGTTGAAATACCTCATCTTCCATGATGCGTGCTTGTAATGGAATGTTGGTTTTAATGCCATCAATAACCATCTCGTTAAGCGCGTTTTGCATTTTAATAATCGCACCTAGGCGCGTATCTGCATAGGTGATCAATTTACCAATCATCGAATCGTAATGAGGCGGCACCGTGTAGCCGTTATAAACGTGTGAATCCACGCGAACGCCTAACCCGCCTGCAGCATGGTATTGGGTGATTTTTCCTGGAGACGGCATGAAATTGTTTGGATCTTCAGCATTAATTCGACATTCAACCGCATGGCCTTTGATCTCAACGTCATCCTGAGAAAAAGATAGTGGCTGCCCATCGGCAATTAGAATCTGTTCACGAACAATATCAATGCCAGTAATCATTTCAGTAACTGGGTGCTCAACTTGCACACGTGTGTTCATTTCAATAAAGTAGAACTCGTTGTTTTCGAATAAGAATTCAAAAGTACCTGCACCGCGATAGTTAATTGCCTTACAAGCATTGGCACATACCTGGCCAATTTTATTGCGCAGTTCAGGTGTAATGCCTGGTGCTGGCGCTTCTTCAACCACTTTCTGGTGACGACGCTGCATTGAACAGTCACGCTCGCCTAAGTGTACAGCATTGCCATGTTCGTCGGCCAGCACTTGAATTTCAACATGGCGTGGCGTGGTCAGAAACTTCTCCATATAAACTTCTGCATTACCAAAGAAATTCAAACCTTCAGATTTGGCTAATTCAATAGCGCCAAGCAGGTCGGCTTCATCTTCTACCACTTGCATGCCTCGGCCACCACCACCACCAGAGGCTTTAATAATAATTGGTAGACCAATATTTCTAGCAATTTCCATGTTTCTGATTGGGTCTTCGCCTAGGCCTCCGTCTGAACCAGGCACACAAGGCACGCCAGACTTCTGCATCGCCTCAATGGCGGCTACCTTGTCACCCATTACTCGAATATTTTGAGCATGGGGGCCAATGAAAATAAAGCCACTTTCTTCAACACGCTGTGAAAAGTCAGCGCTCTCTGATAAAAAACCGTAGCCTGGGTGAATTGCATCCGCATGGGTGACTTCGGCTGCTGCAATTAGGGCTGGAATGTTTAGGTAGCTATCCGTTGAAGGGTGTGGGCCAATACATACTGCTTCATCGGCAAGACGCACGTGCTTAAGATCTTTATCAGCTGTTGAATAGACCGCAACGGTTTTAATGCCCAGTTCTTTACAAGCTCTTAAAATTCTAAGCGCAATCTCACCACGATTGGCAATTAGAACTTTTTGAATTTTATTTAAAGCAATCATTGGATAACAATAAGTGTTTGGCCAAATTCAACCGCATCACCATCTTTGCATAAAATCTCAGTCACTGTGCCTGATTGGTCTGCTTCAATTTGGTTCATAATTTTCATGGCTTCAACGATACAAATTGTGTCACCTTGGTTAACATGCTGGCCAATAGTAACAAAGGCATCAGAAGTTGGTGAGGCTGATGTGTAGAAAGTGCCGACCATTGGCGAGGTAATTGGGTGGCCGTCAACCGTTGCAGCTGTCGCAGTAGGTGCTTCAGCTGCTGTTGGCGCTGGGGCAGCAGCCACAGGTGCCGGGGCAGCTATTTGCATAGGTGCGGCCGCTATCGGTGCATCACCATAACGAGAGATGCGAACCGACTCTTCACCCTCAACAATTTCAATTTCTGCCATGCCAGACTGTTCTAGCAATTCCATGAGTTTTTTTACTTTACGAATATCCATTTTTTACCCCTTTGATTTAATGTGTTTAATAGCAGCACTCAGTGCAAATTCATAGCCTTGGGCACCAAAGCCAGAAATTACGCCTTGTGCAATATCTGAAAAATAAGATTGCTTTCTAAAGTCTTCACGCTTGTAGACATTAGATAAGTGTACCTCGGTGAATTCAATACCCACGGCCAACATTGCGTCACGTAGCGCAACGGATGTGTGTGTAAATGCCGCAGGATTGATAATAATATATTGAGTTGAATTGCTACTTGCCCCGTGAATTTTGTCAATCAAACCGACTTCAGAATTATCTTGATGATGCGCCAAGCTCAAGCCTGCATCTGCCGCCAGTTGTGTTAGGTTATCGACAATATCATCAAGTGTTTGAGCGCCATAATGATCGGGCTCACGAGTGCCAAGCATGTTTAGGTTAGGGCCATTGAGTAGCAAGATATCCATAACAGCAATTAATCAACTTCAAATAAAGCTGATTTTACCACCAACATCATGCATGTTAGTAGGCTTTGAACGACTTTTAGCGACTAAGTTTTGTGCTTATTTGACGTTGTTAAGGTGATCTAAATAGCCTTGGGCGTTGATTTCGCCCACAATTCGCTGTGAGCGATGCTCAACACCATCTTTGAAAAACAGTATTCCTGGTGGTCCAATAATATTAAATTTAGCCATAAGTGCTTTGTCGATGGCGTCATTGTCAGTGACATCAGCCTGCAAGGCAATGGTGTTTTTCATAGCATTCACTACTTCAGCATTCGAAAACACAAAGCGTTCTAATTCTTTACATGAGATACACCAATCGGCATAAAAGTCAAGCATCACCACCTGGTTGTTTTTTTGCCCGCGAGTCAAGGCCTTGTCTAGATCTTCAATACTTTTGATTTTTTCAAATTGTACGTGCGCTTGTGTTGCTTGTGCACTAGAGGCGCCCCAGCCAGACAGCGGTGCTAGCATGTCGCCACCACCACGAGCCACTAAGCCCCAAAGTAAAATACCGTAGAACATAACCAATAAGCCAATCGCCTTAAAGATACGACCCCAGGCGCTTGGCGTGTCAGATAGTTTGTTTAACACACCCATAGCAATTGGTGCAATGCTTAATAAGGCAGCCCAAAGCGCCAGTGAGGCGATTGATGGAATAATTCGTTCAATTAGCCAAATGGCAACAGCCAACATTAAGATACCAAAGATATATTTAACATTATCCATCCAGCCGCCAGCGCGTGGTAATTTAGATACGCCGGCGCCAATAAGAATCAGTGGCGCACCCATACCAAGACTCATAACAAACAAAGATAATCCGCCCAATAATGCATCGCCGGTTTGACCGATATAAATCAGTGCGCCCGCTAGCGGCGGTGCAACACAAGGGCCGACAATCAAAGCAGATAAAAAACCCATAATAGCAACACCGACTAAATGCCCGCCTTCTTGTTTGTTGCTCATATTGGCAATTTTGGCTTGCAAACCAGCCGGCAGTTGAATTTCATAATAGCCAAACATGGAAAACGCCAATGCAACAAATACCAGACTAAACACTACCAGCACCCAAGGTGTTTGGAATAGCACTTGTAGGTTTTCACCAAAATAGCCAGCCAATACGCCAGCAATTGAATAAGTGACACTCATGGCCAAGACAAATACAATTGACATAATCAGCGCTTTACGAGTGGTAATCTCACCTTTTTGTCCGACAATAATGCCCGACAAAATTGGAATCATTGGGAACACACAAGGGGTTAATGACAACAGTAAGCCAAAGCCAAAGAAACTTAGCAACACCCAAAAAATATTATCCTGTTGCAATAAGGCGGCAATTTGGTCGGTTTCATTCAAATCAGCCGCAGGTGCTGTTTGCGTATTGGCTCCAGGCTTAGGTGTGCTGACTGGTGTATCGATCTTTCCTTGAATGGGCAATACTAAGTCAACATTTTTCTCTTGTGGCGGATAGCAAATGCCACCTGTCCAACAGCCTTGATATTTGGCTGTAAAGGTAATATTTTGGCTGGCGATATTGCGCAGAGGCACTTCAAGCTCTAGCCTATTTTTATGAATTTGAACTTTGCCAAATAAAGGATCGTCTTTAATCTTGCCTTTAGGAAAGTCAACCCTGCCGATTTCCGCACCCTTAACATCAATAAAGAATTTGTCGTGATACAGATAATATTCAGGATGAATATCCCAAGCAACTAACAATGTATTAGCATCAAAAACGTTGGCTGAAAAGGCAAATGCCTCGTCAGCTGGCAGTGGTTCGTCAGAAATAGGCGTGATTTTTTCAACCACAGATTGCGCACCTTTTTTGGCTTGAGAAAACATGTCAAAGGCATTGTCAACCAAGGATGGTTTTTTCAGTGCGCTAATGTCCAAAGCAACCGCCTTAGTAATAGGTGGGTAGCACACGCCTAAATCGGCACAACCTTGGAAAGTGACATTAAGCAATAAAGAGTCTGCATCGCCCTCTAAAACTGGAATTTTGACAGTTGCTGAATTTCTGTAAATACCAACCTTTCCGAAAAACTCATCATTTTTTATTTTTGCCGGCGGAAATTTAGCCACACCTAATTGCTTAGAAAAATCACTTGATATGTTGATTTTTTCCTTGTAAAGGTAATAACCTTGGGCAATATTCCAGTCTAAAACAATCTCATCATTGACAACTTTAGCTTTAAAGGCAAAGGCTTTGTCTGCTGGAAGCAGCTCGCCCTGAGCTTGGGCAAATGTTGAAAAAACAAGTAAAAATAAAGACGATAAAAAACGTTTCACAGATCTCTCCTCAAAATAAGTAAGCGAATTATAAGTCATGTCGTGCTTTAAAACAAATAATAAAAAACCCCAAGTGCATGCACACTTGGGGTTTTGGACTTATTTTGCCTATTTGATGATCAAATATTAGCCAATTTTTGCAGTAATAGCATCAATCACCGCTTGAGATGATGTTGCATCCACGCTAAGTAATAGACCTTCGTTTTCGTAGAAGCCAACTAAAGGTGCAGTTTGGTCATTGTATACATTTAAACGATTGTTGATTGCCTCTTCAGTTTCATCTTCACGTTGAACCGCTGGACCACCACACTTATCACATACACCCTCAACCTTAGTTGGGTTTGATTTAGTGTTGTAAATTGCGCCACAGCTTTCACACGTACGACGTGTGGTTAGACGATCAAGAATCACGTCACGCGGCACATCAATTTCAACAGCAGCGTCTAGCTTTTCACCCATTTTCTCAAGCAGTGCCTTTAACGCCTCTGCTTGTGGAATAGTGCGTGGGAAGCCGTCTAATAAGTAGCCGTTTTTACAGTCATCTTCTTGAAGACGCTCTTCCATGATGCCCATAATTAAATCGTCAGATACCAAATCACCAGCAGCCATTGCTGCTTGCGCTTGTTTGCCTAGCTCTGTGCCCGCTGCAACTGCGCCACGTAAAATATCACCTGTAGAGATTTGAACCGAACCGTCAAGCTTGGTTAGTAATTTTGCAACAGTACCTTTGCCGGCGCCTGGCGCACCTAAAAGAATTAATTTCATAATGTTTCCTTGGGAATAATAAATAAATGGTTAATAAAAAATTTAGCCCCATGTTTTTTAATTCTTTGAGGTCAAAATCGAGCGAAAATTATATCATAAACTTGAGAATATAAAAATAGTGATTAATTTTGAGTGCCAAAACGCTCATTTACAGTATTTCCTAAATTTTTGGTATTTTTGGCTAAAAAGGTGCTAAGTAAGTCTTTAAAAGCCTTTTTAAGGATGTTTTATTGATAAAAATAATGATTTTGACAGTCGTTTCAATTATTTCCGAAATTTTTTAGTTAAACCCTTTTTTCGCAAATATTCTATTTGCTCTTTGAGGGCTTGATACTTTTTCTAGCGATTAGAAAAAGTATCCAAAAAGACATCGCCCCTAAAAACAAATCTCAACTTTTCTAATCTTGCTCATTGGTTTTTCTAAACTCACTGCGTTCAAACACCGAAAAACCAGTCATTCGCTTCAATAAGAAAATCTGGATTTATTTTTAAAGGGGAGTCGGTCAAAAAATGTTATTTTTTGACAAGGGTTTCAAGACACTCAAATGGATCGGCGTTCAGCGCTTCGCAATACTCAATCCATTCAATCACATCTAGTCGTCTTTCACCGAGTTCAATTTTTCCAATGGTTGCATGACTTGTATCTAGTAGTTTTGCCAGCTCACGCATTGTTAAGTTGGATAGCTCACGCTTTTCTTTGAGCCAAGCACAAAGAATCTTTACTTCTGAACTATAAATTGTCTTTTTCATCTTGTCTTGATTATCAAGACGATGTATACTGTCAAGAAATTCGTGACAAAAAGGTGGACATGAAAAACAAAATATTATTAATTGGTGTTGCTGTGTTGGTGCAAGGGTGTGGCACAACATATAAGTCATTGACATATGCCGAGCAAAAAATGACATTAGAACAAGCAAAAAAACATTGTAGTTATTTAGCAGATGATGCGGCAGATCGTGTTGTAGCCGCCCCAATTTCTTACCAATCAACAGGACGCCCTACAGTAGACGCTGCTGCCAATAGTGGCGCACAGATGGGACGATCTTTGCGAATATTATCTGAGAGAATCAGTATTCGTTCAAAGGTAAAGGAGAGGTGTATGTACCAACAAGGCTATGAAGAAGAATAAGTTGTTAATTTAAAAGGAGTCAATAATGAATAAATATTTATCTGTATTTTTATTTTTATTTGCTGGCAGTGTTTCAGCAATAAATCCGTGTAACTGTATTGGGTATTCTGGTGTTGGCGGTCCTTGTTATGATGGTGTTGGCGGACCAGCCTATGCAGGTGTAGGTGGTCCGGCCTATGCAGGAGTTGGAGGCCGTTGTTACGCAGGAGTAGGAGGGGCAGAATATAGCGGTGTAGGAGGAAATGCATATAGCGGAGTTGGGGGCCCTCGTTATGGAGGTGTAGGTGGCCCAGCTTATGATGGGGTAGGTGGTCCAGCATATAGCGGAGTTGGCGGACCTTGTTACGCAGGTGTTGGTGGTCCATGTTACAGTGGTGTTGGCGGTGGCTGGAACTGCCCTAGTATTTGCAAATAAACTAAAGGGGTTGATGTCCGTTATTTTTTTAAAGCTCGACTTTATGTCGGGCTTTTTATTGCCCTTTATAAAATTTATCAATAAACACTTATTAAAATGAATTAAGGTGACACAATACTTAATTATTTAAACAGTTTGAGCTAGACCCAA
>JACKQG010000194.1_pt1 | contig 89350 bp, 84 predicted proteins | sample 8237621 | NCBI WGS metagenome assembly JACKQG01 (sample SAMN15677084, study PRJNA649215) | marine metagenome | biome: marine; feature: Black Sea; material: saline water; isolation source: suspended particulate matter (SPM) from the Black Sea western gyre | collected 2013-06-09/2013-06-10 | depth...
AAACAACTAAAATTAGTGAAATGAACACGCCGTCCGCCGGTGAGTTTATTCGTTAGCCAGATTAAGGAGAATTAATGCAGAAATATAGAATTATTTCATGGATAATTATGTTTGCGATACTTACCATCAATGTAGGCATATCGCAAGATTCAACAATGACAGACTCACTATTGGCAAACCAAAACACTATTATTAAGAACCAAGAGACAATGATGAGTGAAGTAGTTTATGAGGATCCCCTTCATGGTAAAAGGTTTGGAGTTGAGTTTAACCCTGTATCATTCCTATTCTCGACTGCTAGTGATGAAGGTTTTTTACTTTCAGGAAGCATTTCATCATTCACTGCCTCGGACAAAGCAGAAGTTGCTTTTCCGTTCTATATAGTACATGGGAGCGACAGGTATAAACAATACACCGTTGGTTCCCATTATCGATACTTTTTAGGTAAACATCGTAAAGGCTTCTACATAAGCAGTGGAATACGACTAACTCACATTGAAGGTGAGAAACGCTCATATTGGTATTCATATGAAACAGATGATGGCCTCGTATCCGATGATAAAATCGGTTTGACCTTTGGAATTGGATACCGGAAGTATGGCTACAATGGGTGGTACTGGGGAATGAGCTTATTTGGTGGGCGGTACTTAGAATCTAAAGATTTAGGACTCAGTGGTGCTTGGTTAAGTGATGGAAAATTAATTCTTGATATGGAAATACTAAAAATCGGGAAGATGTTCTAAGTCTTCTCCAAAGGAAAACTGGCTAACATGCAAACGTAAACTACATAAACCTATTTCTGTTGTATGATAATTCATTAAAAACTCTAAGATTCTAACCTCTTTATTATTCAAAAAATAAATTTACAGATATTTTTTCCTAGGCAATTTTATTATTTTTCATGAAATACTTCTGTAATTTATAAAAATTTATTTATTTTTATTTAATTTTAATTATTATCTACTTTTTCCCATTATTAACATTATTCATTCCTATTTTTAGTTACCGATATATTAATTAGGTTCAATTTTATATTCCGAACCTGAATTTGAAACAAGAGCACGGAAGCTCTTTTAATTAAAAATAACACGGAGGTAATTACATGTTTGGTGATGTAACAAGAGTTGGAGCAAATTTTCATGCAATGGAAGCTTGGTCTAACCTTAAAAAAGTAAATGGTAGTATAGGACAAATTCAATCAAGACTTTCATCTGGTAAGCGAATTAATTCAGCTGAAGATGATACTTCAGGATACGCTTTATCGAAGCACCTTGAAAGTCGTACAAGAGGATTAAGTCAAGCATTAGACAATGTTGGTACAGCTAAAAATGTATTAAATATTGCAGAAGGTGGATTTCAATCTCAAATGACTATACTTCAAACTGTAAAAGAAAAGCTAACTCAAGCTGCGGATGGTTCATTAAGTGATGCACAAAGAGGTGCAATTGGTGACCAAATTAATGTTTTATTAACCGAATTTGATGATATTAATAGTGATACAAAATTCAATGATAACGCACTTATGGGTGGCGGTGACGGTAATAGTGACGCATCAATCCAATTTCATGTTGGTGAAGGAAATGGTGATACACTAACCGTAACTTTTGATAATTCATATAGACGAGATGTTGGTGAATCTTCAACTGCTGTTGATTTAGATGATATTGTAGATGGTACAGGTGGAACATCAAATTCAGCTGCATTAACTACAGCATGGGCAGCTTTAGATCAAACAGAAGCAACCGCTGGAATAGCAATTGCTGATAGTGCAATTAAAGCATTGGCTAAATCAATCCAAAATGTGGGTGATTATAATGCTCGATTTTCTTCAAAAGAAGAATCACTTTCATTAGCAGTTTCTAACACTGAAGCAACTCGAAGTCGTATTGAAGACGCTGATTTTGCAAAAGAACAAATGGCAATGATGAAGTTACAGATATTACAACAAACATCGATGTCTTCTTTTTCACAAGCTAACTCAGCACCTCAAATGGTATTATCTTTATTTAGATAATTCTAAATTCTAATTCATTAGATATTAAAGGGGATATTTTTTATCCCCTTTTTTATTTTAAAGAAACATTTTAATCTGAAATTCTACATATCATAAATGAATTATATTTCCACTTCAGGAAACAATATATTTTATTGAAGAAAATTAACATTAAATCAATTATACACTTTTGGATTTTCATTTTAGTAATTCATTTTAACTTATTTGGTAAAAATTTATTAGTCCAATTTCAACCCGATTATAAAAATAAAAATATTAATGAATTAAGAGAGCTAATATCTATTCCTTCAGATTATCAGTTTCAAAAATGGATACCTTGCTCAACCTCAGATGATTTTATTAATCAATCTTATCTTCAATTAATATATAGAATTTCATCACCAAAGTTAAATTCAAATCAAATTCAAACATTATTAATTCAGCTTCGTCAAAATTCTCATATTAGAATTGTTGAAATTGAAAATATACATCAAATTCATTTTACACCTAATGATCCTGAATATTCAAACCAATGGTATTTAGATCAAATAAATTATCCTGAAGCATTAAATCAATGGAATATTCCAAATGGAATTACCCCCCAAACTGATAATATATTATTTGTACCTATTGATACTGGTGTAGATTGGACCCATTCTGACTTGATTACAAATATTTGGCAAAATTTAGATGAAGATGCGGATAATGATGGAAGAACAATTGAATGTGATGGAAGCATGTCTGGAAATATGTGTAATGGAAATTGGATTTTGGACCCGGATGATTTAAATGGAATTGATGATGATGATTGGGATTTGAATCCCGAAACTTATATTGATGATTTAATTGGTTGGGATTTTGTTGGAGATTCTGGAATTGCAGATAATAATCCAAAACCAATATTAAATGAACCGTTTTTTTCAGGGTGGAATCATGGAACACATGTTGCTGGGTTATTAACTGCGTCAACAAATAATGAGATAGGTATATCATCTGCAACATTTAATGGAAACTTAATGGCAATAAAATGTACAAAAGAAAGTGATGGAAATACGCTTACAATTAATGAAGGGTTTAGTGCAATTTTATATGCTTCAAAAAAAGGATATTACAGTAATTTAAAAACCATTATTAACACATCTTGGGGAGGTGAATTTTATTCTAATTTAGAAAATGATGTGATACTCGTTGCAACGGAATCTTATGATGCAATAATTGTGGCTTCAGCAGGGAATGGGCAAAATAATATGCAGATTAACGCACCAACTTATCCTGCATCATATGACCCCGTCATTTCTGTCGCTCCATTAGGAGTAAATGATATATGGAATAATTGGGCAAACTACCATCACACAATTGATATCTCTACTCCGGGTGAAAATATTTTTTCAACTATTATAAATAATCAATATGCTAATTTCACAGGTTCATCTCAGGCCAGCCCAATTGTTGCTTCCTCTATTGGATTACTTTCATCATTCCATCCCGAATATCAAACTGAACAATTAATTAAAATGATTATTGAGACATCCAATGCCAATATATATCAAATTAATTCTCAGGAATATTTACAGGGGAATTTAGGCTATGGAAGATTAGACATCGAATCCGCTTTAATTACACCCTTATTTCCTGAATTATCTATTTCACTAAATACAATAAATATTATAAATGATTTTGACGGAATTGCAAGTGCGGGAGATACAATTGAGATTACAATAAATATACAAAATTCAGTATTTTGGGGTAATGCAGATAGTATAATAATATCACCATTTGTAACTCATCCTGAAATCACGATTGATTCCAATGAAATTTTAATTCCACAATTAAATTCAGGAGAATCTATTTCATTATCTAATAATACTATAATGATAAACTATTCACCGAGCATGACATCCGGTATTTATTATTTATATTTTAATGTAAATGCAAACCAACATTTACCGGGAATCCCATTTGAAACAATTCTATCAATACCATTATTTATTTATGATTTTATTTATTATGGAGATGTGAATGAAGATCAACGAATAGATATTATGGATGCATTGATTACGCAAGAAATTATTTTTGATAACCTGCCAGCAGAAGCATATTCTTGGTCAAATGCTAATTTAAATTTCGATGATTCATTAAATATAATTGATGTTATCCTCATAATTAATAAAATATTAACTGATTAATTCGTGGAATTTTATTTATTCGGAATATTTTTATTATTATTTGGAGGATATTCTTTGTTTTTATATATAAAGCAAATTTTAAACGATAAAAATAGAGTAGTTTCAGCCAAAATTAAAATGTATCGTCTTAAAATTTGTGCTGATTGTGAGCATATTAGATTAAAAAATACGATGTATAAAAGATGTCATAAGTGTGGCTGTTTTTTAAGTGCTAAATCAAAGTTACTAAACCAAAAATGCCCTATTGATAAGTGGTAAATAGGAAGCAATACTATAAATAAACAAAAAAAGTCTCATACAATAGGGCTTAACAAATTCTCTAAAAATCGCACTCATGGTATTATTCCCTTGTATTTCAGATAATTCGACAAAAGCTATAAATGTTGGTGAATGATCTCTGGTTTTTTATATTAGATTTTAGGAAATGATTTTAACATATATTAAATTACTTTGTATGGAAACAAAAAAAATATTGTTTATTGGTCATATTTCATGTACAGGGTGTACAAATTCAGAAGCCTGCAATTACGATTCATTAGCTAGTATTGATGATGGAAGTTGCATATCTAAACAAACATATTACTTAGATGCTGATGGTGATGGATATGGTTGTCCATCTACTGAGATACAATTATGTTGGGATAATCCCGCAGTTAGTAATGGTACATATGTTTCCGAAATAGGTATCGAAACTGAAGAAAACTGCTTATGTGATGGGGCAATAGATGATTGTGGTGTATGTAATGGGAGTAATACATGTTATGGTTGTACAGATCCTGATGCAGTAAATTATAATGCAAATTACACCATAGATGATGGCAACTGCATATATGCGAATGATATTATAAATACTTTTGTAGATGAGGCTTTAGTTGCACAGCAAGGTAATACATCAACCACTAATCTCGGCGGAACTCCAGTTGCTATATTTACCCATCAATCGGGGTATGAATATGAATCAGCAGATGATTTTAATGTCGATTTAGAAACCTATTACACTGATGGTTCGTTAGATGATTGGTTAGTAGCAAATATAACAGATCAATCAGAAGCAGATGCATATTTAAATGACTTTTTAGAACAATATGGTGGAACTGATTTAGGAGGGTTTATATATAATATCAATGGACCATTCAGTTCATCAGGTGGAATTCAAAATTATTATTTAATTTCATACCCATTACAAGAAACTATTCAAATTCATCAATTACAAGATTATTTTAGTATAACATTTGAAACACAACCATCATCTGATGTGATTAATGCTGATTATGGGCTCGCCGATATACTTTTATTTAGCAACAGCGATTCGACGGTAAGGGCTCGATTTCAATGCGAATATAATATTTGTTCAGATGACCCAACTATACCGTGTGGGGCATTTGATATTTGTGGGATGTTAGGAATAGGAAGTTGCATAACTTTAGATAATTTATCTGCAGAATTATTACCAAATTGTTGGATCGTGCAAGATTTTAACTCTAATGAGATTATAGAAAACTTTGAAATCCAACAAGGAACTGCATTTAGATTTTTACCAGCAGCAACAAGTCAAAGAGAAGAAAGTGGGAATTATGGACAATTTAATTTTACAGATGTATAATGAAATGTTATTTTTTAATATTTATATAAAAATAGGAACACTATAAATGGCATCTATTAGTTGGAATTTAATTGTAATTGATCAAACCCCACCCGAATGTGATATAACTTCGGGTTTACCTCAAGGATCAAATTTTGGGTCAGAGAATTCTGTTGATCCAAATTGGGAAGAGAGCTGGCAATGGACATATTCGTCTAATGTAGCCGGCGGTACTTGTACATCTCCACAAACATTTACTTTGGATATAGACGATATAGCTTGTCAAATTGAAGTATTTGATGCCCAATGTTCATTTGGTAATCCATTCGTTTTCTTAAATTCAACCTATACCCCGCCATTACTTGGCTGTATGGATGATACCGCTTGTAATTATGATGACACTGCAACTGCTGATGATGAAAGTTGTGAGTATGCTAATGGATATTTTACTTGTGGATGTTATAATTACCAACAAGGTGATTTTAATTTAGATTGTCAAACAAATATTTTAGATGTTGTAAATATGGTAGAAATGGTAATTCATGAAACGCCATTTACAGAACAAGAATTAATGATATGCGATATGAATAATGATAATATAATTAATGTAGTTGATTTAGTTATGTTAGTCTCATTTATTATTGGTGCATTATTTAAATAAATCCGCTTTAGCGGTTGGGAATTGCATCTTAAATCAGCTAAATTTTATGCTCAGATTTTACTCAAGTTTTCATGAATCAATCAAAAAATCCATTATTATCAGTTAAAAATTTAAAGAAATATTTTCCTATCCATAAAGGAATACTTTCTCGTGTTCAGGGGTATGTAAAAGCCGTTGATGATGTTTCATTTGATATTTTTCAGGGTGAAACATTAGGGCTTGTGGGTGAATCTGGGTGCGGAAAAACAACTGCAGGAAGAACCCTTCTTCGGTTATTAGATCCAACGGGTGGCACAATTCAATTTAATGGTCAAGATATTACAAATATTAGCCAAAAACAACTGCGACCATTACGAAAAGATATGCAGATTATTTTTCAAGATCCATATAGTTCTTTAAATCCAAGAATGACTGTTAGATCTATGTTAGCTGAAGCATTAAAATTTCATAAAATTGTAGATAAAAATGAAATAGATAAAGAAGTCTATCGATTATTAGATGTTGTTGGTTTACAGAAATCCCAAGCAGATAGATATCCTCATGAATTTTCAGGAGGGCAAAGACAACGTATCGGGATTGCAAGAGCATTATCTGTAAGACCAAAACTAATTGTTTGCGATGAAGCTGTTTCTGCCTTAGATGTTTCTATTCAAGCACAGATTATAAATTTATTAAAAGAATTACAACGAGAGTATAATCTTACCTACCTTTTTATAGCACATGATTTGTCGGTAATTGAATATATTTCAGATAGAGTTGCTGTAATGTATTTAGGAAAAGTAGTTGAAATTGCAGAAAGTGATGTATTGTATAATAATCCACAGCATCCTTATACCAAAGCATTATTATCTGCTGTTCCCGTTGCAGACCCCGATAAAAAATCGAATAGAATTGTTTTGACTGGAGATGTGCCAAATCCAATTAATGCTCCAAGTGGGTGTACCTTTCATCCGCGGTGCCCAAAAGCAAAAGAATCTTCAGAAATTCCTGATCAATGTAAAAATGATATTCCAAAATTAAAACTAACTGGAGAAAATCAATTTACATCCTGTCACTTTGTTGAATAATGAGCACAGAATTTCGCAAAGTTGCATTTCATACATTGGGTTGTAAATTAAATTTTTCAGAATCTTCAATGTTAAAAAATTCTATGTTAGAAAAAGGATATCAATCAGTACAATTTAATGATGGTGCAGATGTTTTTGTTATTAACACATGTTCTGTGACTGAAAATGCAGACAGAGAATGTAGAAAAATTATTCGGCGTGCAAAAAGACTATCCCCAAATTCCGTTATTGCAGTAATTGGTTGTTATGCTCAGTTAGCCCCTGAAATTATCAGTGAGATTCCAGGTGTGAATTTGGTATTAGGTACAGAAGAAAAATTTAATTTATTAGATTATATTAATAAAATACATTCTGAGTCACCTGTGTCTATTTTTAATAGAGAAATTAAACATGTAAAGGAATTTCATCCATCATATTCAAGTGGTGAACGAACAAGAACATTTTTAAAAGTGCAAGATGGGTGCGACTATTCGTGTACATTTTGCACAATTCCATTAGCAAGAGGGAAAAGTAGGAATCAATCTATTTCTGAAACTCTAAAAGTTGCACAACAAATTGCAGATAGTGAATATAGAGAAATTGTTTTGACAGGTGTTAATATTGGCGATTTTGGAAAATCTACGAATGAAAATTTTATAGATTTATTAACAGAATTAGATCAATTAAACGGAATTGATAGAATTAGAATATCTTCAATTGAACCTAATTTATTAACAAATGAAATAATTGAATTTGTTGCTAAATCACAAAAAATTATGCCTCATTTCCATATTCCACTCCAATCGGGCTCTGATAAAATTTTAAACTTAATGAAAAGACGATATAAACGAAATTTATTTACAGAAAGAATAATTAAAATAAATTCAATTATTCAAAATTGTGGAATAGGGGTTGATGTAATTGTTGGGTTTCCTGGTGAAAAAGAAGAGGATTTTTTAGAAACATATCATTATTTATCTGAAATAGAAATTTCATATCTTCATGTTTTTACTTATTCTGAAAGACCAGATACGACTGCAATTACAATGCCAAATATTGTTCCAAAAGGAGAAAGAGCAGAGAGAAGTAAAATGCTTCATATATTATCAGAAAAGAAAAAAGAGAACTTTTATTTATCTCAAAAAAATTCAGTAAATGAGGTGCTTTTTGAGTCAGAGTTAAATGGCCAAATTTCGGGGTGGACAAAAAATTATATTCGATTTGCGGGAGATGGTTCAAAGGAGTTAGAAAATAAAATTTCTAATGTTTATTTAAATTCATTTGAAAATGGGTTAATGAAAGGAAGTATTTCAAATTAATGCAATCTGAAAAACAGAAAATTGAACTTCCTTTTGTTGGAATTGCAGGAAATATTGGTGTAGGCAAAACGACATTTACAGATTTAGTTTCTGAAAAATTTGGATGGGATGCATATTATGAGTCTGTAATTGACAATCCATATTTAAGTGACTTTTATAGGAATATGAATAGGTGGAGCTTTAATTTACAAATTTTTTTTCTACAACATCGGTTTGCAACTCATATGGAAATGAGTGAAAATAAAAATGGGGTTATTCAAGATAGAACAATTTATGAAGATGTGGAAATTTTTGCACGAAATTTATATAAAATGGATTTAATGTCAAAAAGAGATTGGCAGACTTATAATGATTTATTTAGGAATATGACATCTTTTTTAAAAAAACCTGATTTGATTATCTATTTAAAAGCTTCTACAGATACATTAATGTCTAGGATTAATTCGAGAGATAGGGAATTTGAAAGAAATATCGACCCTGAATATTTACATAGTTTAAATATTTCTTATGATAGTTGGATTTCAAGAATTAAAGATATTCCAGTTTATATTATTGAATCTGATAATTTTAATATTTTTAAAGAACCAAATAAATTAGAGAAATATTGTTCAGATATAAAATTGAAATTGGAAATTAAAGGTTGAAAAAAATTGCAATATTTGCTTCGGGGAAGGGCTCCAATTTTGAAGTAATTTATAGTAAAATAAAATTGGGCGAAATTAATGGTGAAATTGTTTGTTTTATTACTAATAATCCAAATTCATTAGCCTTACAATTTGCAGAAAAAAATAATATTCCTTCAATTATTGTGGATTTAATAAATCAATCATATACGAAAGATTTAATAGAATTTTTAAAGTTTCATGTTGTTGAGTTAATTGTTTTGGCTGGATATATAAAATTAATTCCATCAAAAGTAGTTGAAATGTATGAAAATAAAATTATTAATATTCACCCTGCTTTACTTCCTGCTTTTGGAGGAAAGGGATGCTATGGAATGAATGTTCATATAAAAGTTTGGGAAAGTGGTGTAAAATATTCCGGAGTTTCAGTTCATTTTGTAAATAATAATTTTGATGAAGGTAAAATTATTACTCAGCAAATGGTGTCAATTTTACAAAATGATACACCGACAGAAATTGCGGAAAAAGTATTAAAAATAGAACATCAGGTTTATCCAGAAGTAATTAAACAAATTTGTAATAATAATCTAAAATGGATTAATAATAAACCATGGATATTAAAATGACAGGAGTTAATATTGATTAGAACTGCATTAATTAGTGTGTGGGATAAAAGTGGATTAGATGAAATTGTTAATTTTTTATCTGAAATTAATGTTGAAATAATTTCAACAGGAGGAACTCAAAAATATATTGAATCAATCGGTGTCGATGTTACTCCAATTACTGCAATAACAGGTCAGAGTGCTGTCATGGATGGAAGAGTTAAGACACTTCATCCAAAGATTTTTGGTGGAATTTTAGCAGATAGAAATAACCCCGATCATTTGAAAGATTTAAATGAAATTGGTGGCGTACCAATTGATTTAGTCATTGTAAATTTTTACCCATTTGTAAATGAAGCAGTATCAAAAGGATTGGAATTAAAAAAAGCGATTGAATATATTGATATTGGTGGCCCATCTATGATTCGATCAGCAGCTAAAAACTATCATTCAGTAATACCATTATGTAATAAATCACAGTTTAATGACTTCATTAAAAGCTATAAAGAAAGTAGTGGTCGTATTCCCTTACATATTCGTCAAAGATGGGCATCGGAGGTTTTTTCAATGACAAATGAATATGAATCATCAATATATTCATATTTATCACCCGAAAAAAATGAAATTCCAGAATCAATTTCAATTGTGGTTAACAAGAGTGAATCATTAAGATATGGTGAAAACCCACACCAATTTTCAGGGTTTTATACTGAGCCACAAAAAGCATTACCATGGGAACAACTTCAAGGGAAACAGCTTTCCTATAATAATTATGCTGATATGGATTCAGCTATGCAGATAATTAATGAATTTAAAGAAAATGCATGCGTAATTATTAAACATGCAAATCCGTGTGGTTTTGGGTTATCACATACTCCTAAAAGTGCATATTTGAAAGCAATAAAAACAGACCCAATTAGCTATTTTGGTGGAATTGTTGGCTTTAATCAAAAAGTAGATGGTGAAACGGCGAATGAATTAACAAAATCATTTTTGGAATGTATTATTGCACCAGAATACTCAAATGAAGCATTAGATATTTTTAAACAAAAAAAGAATTTAAGGATTGTAATTTTAAAAAATAGAGATATAAATAAATTTAATATTAAGTCTGTAGCGGGAGGTTATTTATATCAGTCATCGGATTATTTTGACGAAGTGGTGAGTAGTTGTGAAATTGCTACAATTAAAAAACCAACAGAATTAGAATTAAAAGCTTTAGATGTGGGGTGGAAATTAGTTCGCTTTGTAAAATCCAATGGAATTGTAATTGCAAATTCAAATCAATTAATTGGTGTGGGAGCAGGACAGATGTCTCGCATTGATTCAGTTAAAATAGCAATAAGAAAAGCGGGTGATGCAGGTTTAAATTTAGATGGAGCTATTTTGGCTTCAGATGCATTTTTCCCATTTTATGATAGTATTGAATTGGCTGTTAAATATGGAATTAGTTCAATTATTCAACCGGGCGGATCTATAAAAGATACAGATGTTATTAATAAAGCCAATGAATTAGATATATCAATGGTATTAACAGGAAAAAGACATTTTTTTCATTAGGAGAAATAAAATATGTTAAATAAAATTTCAAATATGATGGCTGGTGGCCATATTGCAATGGATTTAGGGACTGCAAATACATTGATTTGGATTGAATCACAGGGTGTTGTGATTAATGAACCATCTATTGTAGCAAAAAATACAATAACGAATACAGTTGTTGCTGTAGGAAATGAAGCCTATGCGATGATGGGTAGAACGCCTAATGGGATACAAACTATTCGTCCTTTAAAAGATGGAGTTATTGCTGATTTTAATATGACTGACGGAATGATTCAAGGATTTGTGAAAAAAATGAATCTGAGTAGAATCGCACGCCCTCGAATGGTTATATGTATTCCATCTGGAGTTACTGATGTTGAACGAAGAGCGGTGAGAGATTCGGCTGAAAGAGCAAACGCAAGTGAAGTTTATTTAATTCAAGAACCAATAGCGGCCGCCATTGGTGTTGGACTCGACATTAGTCAACCCAAAGGACATATGATTATTGATATTGGCGGTGGAACTACTGAGATAGCAGTAATTTCTTTAAATGATATTGTAGAAAGTGAAGCTATAAGAATTGCAGGTGATGAACAAAATGAAGCAATTGTTACTTGGTTTAGAAATGAACATAAACTAGATATCGGGCTAAGAACTGCAGAAAGTATTAAATGTAATGTGGGTTCTGCAATTAGAGAAAAAGGGGTAATGATTAAAGTCAAGGGGCGTGACTTAGTATCTGGAATTCCAAAAACCTTAGAAGTGTCGTCTGATGAAATTAGACAAGCATTAGCAGACACAATTTATCAGATAACACAGGCAATTAAAGCTGCACTTCAAAAAACCCCACCTGAGTTAGCTTCAGATATTATTGATTATGGTATTATTTTGACGGGTGGCGGTTCAAAATTAAAAGGGCTTGATCAGCATATAAGAAATAAAACGGGATTACCTGTTCATGTGGCTGAGGACCCTCTATTATCGGTAGTAAGAGGTACAGGGAAAGTTCTTGAAGATATTAAGGCGTATAGTGAAGTTCTAATTTAATGAATTTTTTTCGTCTCTTTTTTCTGTATAGAGTTCATGTAATTTATATATTTACAACTCTACTTTCAATACTATTGTATTTTTCAAATGACTCTGATAATGTAAAATCTGTGCAAGCTGATTTTTCAGATATTATATCTGTAATTCTAGGCCCAAAAAAATGGTATAAAGACATTCTTAATATCAAAGAAAAAAATGAATATTTAATGGAATCTGTCGGACAGCTTCGATTATTAAATACAGAATTAATTCATTTAAAACATGAAAATAATGAATTAAGAGAAATGTTATCTTTCAAAAATAAAACCCCATTGAGTTTAAAAGGGGGGACTGTTGTAAATAGTCAGCTATCAGGCTTTCTACATACCTTAACATTAAATTCAGGTTTAAATGATGGGATAGTGCCAAATTTACCTGTTATGGATATCAATGGGTTATTAGGGAAAACAAATACTGTTGGTGATAGAGCGACTTCCGTTCAGTTAATTACGGATAAAAACTTTAGAGTTTCAATTAGGGTTGGTGAAAAGTGGAATTTAGGATTGTTTATTCCTAGCCATGGTAAATTTGGTTATATAGAAGGGGTCCCTAAAAGTCAAAAAGTAATTCAAGGGGATACTGTTGTTACATCAGGAATTTCTAATATTTATCCAGGAGATATTCCTGTTGCAAGCGTAATTTCTGTAGAAGTAGATTCGGAACGCCCATTTTTGAAAATAATTGTTGAAATAAGTGCAGAAGTCCATAATTCAAATTTTGTATTTATAGTTCAATGAGTAAAAAAGAATTGAAACTTGCTGGTTTAATTTGGATAATTATATTATTTATTCAAACTTTCATGCCAGCATTTAGAATTAATCAAATGGTTATTCAACCTGATTTAATATTAGTTTTAGTTGCGTTTGTAGCTTTAAGGTATGGTGGTGATTTTGCAATTATTTTTGCTTTTTTTAATGGGTTAATTCAGGATTTTTCAACACAAGAATCATTGTTGGGAATTTTAGCTTTATCTAAATCAACGACTGCTTATGCCTTTCATTTTGTCCAACATTATAAAACTATTTGGACTCGAAAAATTAAATTATCTAGTATTTTTATCATTTTTATATTCCATAATATAATATATTTTTATTTTTATTTAAGTGGCAATTTTTCTCTCTTTTTATCAGGTTTATTTGTAATAATGATTCAAAGTATTATTTCATTTTTAATTTTTTTAATTATAGAAAGAATCCTTTTCAAATCTAAATTGATATAAATGCCTCGTAATTTTGAATCAATACCAAATAGTCGTAAATATGGATTAATTTTTCTATGCTTTGGTCTATATATTATTTTATATCTCCAATATTTTAATTTGCAAGTAAGAAATTATTCAAAATATAAAGGACAAAGTGATAATAATAGTATTCGAAAAATACCTCTTCCTGCTCCACGAGGAATTATTTATGACAGAAACGGTATTCCAATTGTTGATAATATGCCAACTTATGAAGTTAAGGTAATTCCCGTAGATGTAAATGAAAAATTTAATTATTTTATTTTATCCAATGAATTAAATATTCCACAAAGTGAGTTAATTTCAAAAATAGAAAATGCAAATAAATATTCATCCAAATATTTACCATTATTGCTTAAAAGGCATCTCGATTTTGAAGTTATTTCAAGGCTTTCTGAAAATCGTCTTGAATTACCTGGGATTTTATTTACCGAATTACCTGCACGGACTTACCCAAGTGATGCAAAGTTAACGCATGTTATTGGTTATTTAAGGACTGTTTCAGAAGGATTTTTAAAAAATGCTTCTGAAGAATTAAACTATAATCGAGATGATGTTCACGGTTTTGCTGGGTTAGAATTATTTTATGAACCTGACTTAAGGGGAGTTGATGGTTATGAATACCATTTAGTTGACAATAAAGGGATTGACCATGGGATTCTTTTAGATGAAAATAGATTTTCACCAAAGAAAGGTAAAACGTTGGTTTTAACCATTGATCATGGTTTACAGGTGTTAGTTGAGAATTTGTTAGATAGCTTAAAAGGTTCAATTATTTGTAGTAATCCGAAGACTGGTGAGATTTTTGCAATGGCAAGTGCACCTGATTATAATTTAGATTCTTTTGTTGGGCCAATACCAAATGATTTATGGTCGAATTGGAATACAGATAAAAATCGTCCATTATTTAATAGAGCAATTAACGGCTTATACCCACCAGGGTCAACATTAAAATTGGCTGCCGCTGCGATGTTGCTTGAAACAAACAAAGTATCACCAAATTGGTCAGTAAATTGCAATGGAGTATATAACTTTGGTAATCGAAAATACCATTGTTGGAAAAAAACAGGTCATGGAAATGTTAATTTAAAACATGCCATTAAGTATTCGTGTAATATATATTTTTATCAATTAATTCAGCATTTTAATTTGAAAACATGGGTAGCATATATGAATGATTTTGGTTATGGGTTTAAAACAGGAATTGATGTAGAATTTGAATCATCGGGATTAATACCTAATAAAACATATTTAGATGAAAAATATACTTCAAGAGGATGGGCTAGAGGTAATTTATTAAGTTTTGTATTGGGGCAAGGAGATGTATTATCTACTCCATTACAGGTTTTGAAAATGGTTAATTTAATTGCCACTAACGGAATGGCTGGTAAATTAAATTTAGTAAAAAGTGATGATATTGAGATTGATACACTTAACTATTCAAATAAAACATGGACTTTTATTAACGATGCGATGTGGACTGTTGTTAATGGACTAAAAGGGACGGGAGAAAAAGCAAAACCAAATAAAGGTGTAGCACGAGGTAAAACAGGAACAGCTGAAAACCCTCACGGAGAGCCACATTCATGGTTTGCTGGTTATACAACTTTAAAAAATGGAAAACAGTTAAGTGTTGCAATCATAATTGAAAATGGTGGAAAAGGGTCGCAGGTTGCCGCTCCTATGGCAAAAAAAATATTTAATAATTTTGCAGGAGTAAAAGTTGATTAAAGAGTTTTTTAAGCGATATACTATTTTTCCTGCAAATTATAAAATAACTGTGGGAATTATTTTCCCGATTTTATTATTAATCATTATTAGTCTTATGATTTTATTTGCTGCAAACCCTAATAGTTTTCAATTAAATTCTTTTTTTGGGAAGCAGTCCGTTTGGTTTGGGGTGTCAATTGTTGCTTTTTTAATTGTACAGTCAATTAAACCCCATTTTTTTTATGAAAATGCTTATATATTATATGGGTTTTTAATATTAGCAATAATTTCAACTTATTTATTTGAATCAGTGGGTGGTTCTTCTCGTTGGATTAAATTAGGTGCAATACAATTTCAACCTTCAGAAATTGGTAAAATGATTGTTGTTTTTGCTTTAGCTAAATTTTTAACGGATTTACGAAATTTAAGTTCGGTGTATAAGACTATTACACTCTCATTTATTCTAACAGGAATCCCTGCTTTACTTGTATTTAAACAACCCGATTTAGGTACTGCGTTAGTTTATATTTTCGCTACAATTCCAATGTTAATTTGGAGAGGATATAAGCTATCAAATTTGTTTGTTGTGTTTGGACCATTTATAAGTATCATTGCAGCATCAAATATTATATTTTTTTCAATTTGGATGGGTTTTGTAGTTTTTGTTCTTTATTATACTCGACCAAAATTAATTAATGCTATTGGTGTGTTTATCTCAAATATTATATTTGGAACAATAACAACATTGATTTGGAATAGTTTATATCCCCATCAAAAAAATAGAATACTTATTTTTTTAGATCCTACAAAAGATCCAATGGGGGCAGGATATCAAATTATACAATCAAAAACAGCAATTGGCTCTGGAGGCTTATTTGGAGTTGGATTAGGTAATGGAACACAGACTCAATTACGATTTTTACCCGTAAGGAATTCTGATTTTATAATATCAGTTATTGGCGAAGAGTTTGGACTACTTGGTATTTCTGCAATATTAATTTGTTTTGGTATAATTATTTATTGGATGATAAATTATGCTCAAATTACAAGAAATCAATTTGGAAGCTTATCTATAATTGGCTTTTCCTCAATTATATTTTTTCATACCTTGGTAAATATGGGTATGGCTGTCGGGCTTTTCCCAGTAACAGGATTACCATTACCATTTATTAGTTACGGAGGTACATTTTTACTATCGATGTTTCTCATAATTGGAATTACTCAAAATTTTATAAATAATAATTTCAGATAATTTTTTTATAAATAATAATTTTCTTAATTATTGAGTAACTCCTCAATTATTTATTAAATTACACCCTTCAAATTATATGAAAATTAAAACAATTTGGCCAAATAGAAATTCATTTAATTGGCCAATCTCACTTTTCTATCATCAGCTAATATTTAAATTGGGGATAATGCTATGAGTCATAAAATCTATTTTTTATCTACAGAAGTTGCACCTTTTGCGTCAGCATATTCACTTGGTGCGTTCTCACGAAAAATGTCTTCAATTTATCATGAAGACCCAGATATTGATATTCGATTGCTTATGCCTAAATATGGATTTATTAGTGAACGGAAGTATATATTAAGGGAAGTTATTCGTTTAAAAGATATTAAAGCCACTTATGGTGGAGAAGAAAATCTTGTAAATATTAAATCTGCATTTATTCCAAATACAAGAGTGCAAGTTTATTTTATGATTGAAAATGATTTATTTAAACCATTACAGGAATTAATTTATAAATCTAGAAATGGAAGACCTTTTAAAGATAATGATGAAAAGTTTTCGTATTTTAGTTATATAGCAATTCGCACATTAAAAAATCTATATTGGAAACCTGACTTTATTTTTTGTAATGATTGGCAGACTGCAATGGTGCCAAAAATGCTAAAAGATCTTTTTTTAGACGATGAATTTTATGAAGGAATGCAGACTGTTTATTTTATCCATTCTATTAATGAAATGCGATCATATACAAAATCATCCTTAGAAGCATCTGGTCTTAAAATTGAAAGCAAAAATGTTGATGGAACAATTTCAGCGATTAAACATTCAGCATTGACTATTTTAATGGATGATGACAAAGGGACAATTAGAAAAGAAATGGATAAAAATAAAGATATTGCTGATGCTTTTGATTCTACAAACAATTTAATTTTTAATGTTGCTAAGTATCCAAAACCGGGTGTCTGGGATGACCTTACAAGTAAAATTAAATCTGAACTACAAAAACTTTCTTAAGGTAAATGAATAAATTCCGGCAGTTATATCACTGTCTAATATTAAGTATCTTCATTTTTATTGGTTGTGAACAAAAACCATTAATACTAGATTTGGGTGAGGATGGTTTAATTTTAGATGTTATTACCCTTTCACAGTTTAGTACACAAACAGAACAGCCCGATACATTAGTAATCGGTGAAAGTTTTAAATTATATGTAGGCACCATTGATTCTACTCGAAGTAGTCAAATTCTAATAAATATTAATCCAATCGCTTTACAAAATTCATCAACATGTAATGATTCAACTCAGGCAATAAGTTCTTATATTGAATTAAGGTCAACTTCTGAAATATACCATATTGTTGGTGATGAAAATGAAAACCCAGTAATAGATTTAAATAAACAGTTTGGTATAGATTCGACTCAATATAATGCATGTTTTATTCCAAACTTGGATTCAATATATAATTGGGATAATAATTCAATAAATATATCAAATGATTTTAATCCTAATTTGGGTAATGATATTATTCCATTAGAGATTTCAATATCTCAATTTGGTTTAAAAATTTATTTAGATTCGATATTATCAACAACCAGTATTTGTGATTTTAATGAGCCAATTCATATTTTATTACATGATGGTCAGGTTGGTAGATTAACAGAATTTTTTTCAACTGAATTTTATGGTACTACACTTGGACCAAGAGTAAATACAGATATTGAAGTAATTTTAACAGAAGAGATTCAATTGGATAGATTTTCAATAAACACAGTGAACCCAAGTTTCCTTAATGAAAATGATTATGAAATTGAACAAGATATCGATGGAAATGTTACAGGAATATTTAAAAGTAAAATTCCGGATATTATTATTGATTCTTTGAATGTGGTTGCTTGGTCTGATACAGCAAAAGAAATTGAATTATTTAAAATAGATTTAGAATTAGAAAATATTTTATTGGATAGCTTGGGAATAGTAAATTTATTTTTTCATAGTCTAAATTTTTCAAATTCAAGTTTAACATGGGCGGATGATCTTGATGATCCTGCTTCAGATAATTGGAATATTATAGATTCTACTGGTACTGAAAATAATGAGATTTGGGACTTTGGTGAATATTTTGAAGATTGTGGAAATGACGGAGTTTGTGATATCGATGAACTAGGGTATAATCCTGTAGGGACTGAAAACAATGAAGTTTATGATTATGGTGAATACTTTGATGATTTTGGTACAGATGGTTTGCCTGATTCATTAGAAGAGAATTATCATGTTTTGGACAATCCTGATCCAAGTAATGATAATTATTTAATTGATCCTAATAATGATAATTGGGGAAATACTTTATTATATGATTCATCAATTATAATTTCTCAGGAAATAGATTCCGTTGATTGTTATTTGGAATATTTTGGCACTGAATATCATACTTGGTTAACAAGTAGTAACGCTAATCTTGACTTATTAAATTCATGGTGCGGAGATCTACCTAATAATAATTGTTCTTCTTGTGATACATTATATAAAGTAATTGAATTTTTTAATAGTGGAACAGAAGGAAATGGTATTTGGGATTTAGGGGAAGACTTTTTAGATTTAGGTTTTGATAATTATCCTGAAAATATTGAAAATAATGATGATCAAGAAGGTAATGGTATTTGGGATTTTGATGATTTAAATGATAATGGTATTTGGGACTATGGTGAGCCTCATGAAAGCTGGGCTGATTGCGGAATAGATAATTTATGTGATTTAGATGAAGCAGGATATAATCCAAATGGTTCAGAAAATAATTTATTTTATGACTTGGGAGAATTATTTTTAGATTGTGGTATAGATGGAGTTTGTGAGGAATCACCAGATATTTTTGATGATTATAATATTGACCCAAATGGAGATAATTGGAGTTATGAAGATTCAACGGGTACTGAATTGAATAGTTTATTAGATGAAGGTGAATTTTGGCGAGACTGGGGAGTTGATCAATTACCTGATTCTTTAGAAAATTCAATTATTTCAAATGGAGGGAGTTTAAATATTTCTACAGGTACCAATAACTGGGAGTTTGAAAAGTATGAAATTATTGACACCATTTTTGCTCGACCTGAATTAACTAGTAATGATGATATCGTAATTTGGGTTTCATCAATAGTGGGTAGCCAAAATAATTATCATATTGGTATATCTATTTATTCTTTAAAAAATATTACACAATTTGAAATTGGAGTAAACCATATTCCTTTCTTTGATTATGAAGAAAATATTGTACAAGAAACAAAAATAAATACAAATTATACTCTTGATCCTATTGATGAAATTAATTTTATCAATGATATTTCTGCTTACCCTAAAGTAATAATAAATGAAAATGATTCTAATAATTTTCATATTAATTATAGTGATAATTTTATATCAAAAATTGAAATACCTAATCTTGACTCATTAATATTATCAAATCAAAATATGTCTGTATCACAAGCCATTTTACATTTAACAATTGATACAACAAATATTAATTATCATATAAATGAAAATGGAATAAAAATATTATTTAGTAAATTTAATAATCTGACTTCAGATGTATTTAGTAATGAAAAAACATTATTGTACTCAAAAGTAGTTAAGCATGAAACAAAATTAGATATAGATTTTACAACTGAAATGCAACGATTATTGACGGATGAGTCCAATAATTATGGATTTATTCTTGAAGCAAGCGGTGAGTCCAATAATTTTTCACAACTCACATTCTACAATGAATCAGATTCTTTATTTAAACCCACGTTGGAAATTATGTTAATTAAATGAAAACTATATTTGTAATATTTATAGGATTACTATTTTCTCAAGCATCTGTATTGAGCTTTAATGGATTTGGTGAAAATCAAAATTACCAAAATCCCGCCAATGCAGGATCAGGGCAAATGAGATTATTTTCAACATCTTATAATTCTGGTGCATCTACCGCACTTGCAACTATTTATAGAGACTCTTTTACAAAATTAAAAATATCTAGCCAGATTCAAAATTTGAACTCAAATAATGCTGTGAATCTTATTACTCAAGGGTTGGATTTATTAAGTGTTTCATTTCCAATAGATAATGATAAAGCGTTTCAAATTTCTTTATCACCTCAGTATTGGTCACAATATTCAATTAATGAAAATAAAAATATAGAAACTGTAGAATTTGATGGCGAAAATTATGCATTTAAGTCAAATTATTATGGTCGTGGTGGGTATTCAGATTTAGGTTTGGTTTGGTCTCAAAAAATAAATGAACACTTTTCGTATGGGCTTGGCATGAGCTCATATTTTGGCAATAGATTTCAATCAGATTCAACATTTACATATAATATTTTCCTTAATTCGGATGAAGAAGAAGTAATAACTCCAAAATCAATCTCTATTTTAAATACGACTAATCATTATCAAGGTTATGGGTTAAAAATGGATTTATTAACTTATTATCAAAAATTTGAAATTGGTTTTTCCATTGAGACAATTGGACCTTTTAAAATTGAACAAAAAAAATATTATTCTGTTGGATTAAGTCAGACAAATATTAATAAAATAAAAATACCAAATTTAAGTAATCGAATTTTATTTGGAATTAAATATAATTTTACTGACCAATTTGCTTGTATGATCGAAAATGATATACAAAAATGGTCAATTATAGATGATTCATATATGATATTAAATTCTCAAAATTATAATTTAAATAGATTTTCTCTTGGATCTTATTATCATCATATAAATAAATCCATTGGGTTTTATCAATCAATTACATTTAGAGGAGGTTTATTTATTAAGTCTTGGGAAAATCAAGTAACAAAGCAAAAAATTACAGATTTTGGCCTAACATTAGGTACTGGAATAAATTATAATAATAATTCAAATAGTATTAGTTTCTCATTAGTCTTTGGTGAACGGAAATTTGATATTTATGGAATTACTAAAGAGCAGTATTTTGATTTTATTCTTGGATTTGAAGTCGGTGAAAAATGGTTTATTAGAAAAAAGTAATTATTTAAAGGAATAAGTTTGAAGAAATTTTTAACAATTATATTGATATTTTTAAGTGTTTTTGCATGTGTCCCACCTGAAAATCCGGGTGCTGAGAGTTCTGCAGGACTATTATCACCAGAAGAAATTGAAGAGAGAAATCAGGAGTGTGATTTATATTTAAGTTTTGCACATACTAATTATTCAAACCATGAATATGAAGATGCTCTAGAAAATTTTAATGAAGTAATTAATTTTGGTTGCTCGGATAGAAATGCTGAAGATATATTTTCGTGGATGGGAAGGGCATATATAGAGCAAGGGAAAAATGATTCTGCTAGCTTTATATTTAAAAAAGGGATGAAATATTTAGATTCTAATTCAGAGTTTTTAGAAGTTTATGCTTGGAATGAGGGTAAATTGAACAATGTTGAAAACCAAATTTATTTACTTGAAAAACAATTAGCATTAGATGAAAAAAATGTTAGTGTATTAGAAAAATTAAGTGATATTTATAGTGAAAATGGTAATTATAAAGAACAGTTAAATATATTATCCTTATGGTTAAAAATTTCTCCTGAAAACCAAAAAGCTATAGGTGAAAAAAAGGTAGCTTATGGTGAATTAGGTTTGGATGAATCTACAGTTGATAGAGAAAGATGGGAGCAAAATCCATCAAATATTCAATATGGTTTGGAATATGTAAATGGTTTAAATGACCAGGGATTAGAAGAAGATATGGTTTCTGTTTTAAAAGAATTATTGACTTATGATAGAGGAAATAAAAAAGTTTTAAAATTATTGGGTGAAACTTATATCTCTTTAAGTAGGGATAATGAAGCATTAGATACTTATACTAATTTATATAATGTCAATAAATCAGATTATACCGTTTCGTTGGAAATTGCAAAAATTTATGCAGTCCTTGAAGAATATGAAAATGCTTATAATTGGGTTGAAAAGGCAATAAATATTAGTGGTGGAAAAGGGGAAACTTATTTTCAAAGAGCAGAAGTGATTTTTGAACTTGCAGAGTTTTGTAGTGAAGAAATATTAAGTTTTGAAGATAAAATTGTATTTGAAATTTCCTATAATGATTATGTAACCGCTGTTCAAAAAGGATATAAAAGAGCAAAAGCTCGTAAAGATTTTGTAGGAGAAAATAATATTACTAAATCTTCAGATTGGTTTATGAGGCCTGACTCTGAAAGAGATTTTACACCCCAAAGCAAATGTTATAAATGGCTAAATAGGTCAATTAAAAGAAAATAATGGAAATTGTATTAGCTACAGATCATGCTGGTTTTGAATTAAAGGAATTAATTAAAAAATATTTAGTTGATTTAGATTATAAAGTTAAAGATTTTGGAGCCTTTGAATATGAAGGTTCAGATGATTATCCTGATTTTATTGCCCCAGCATCAAAATATATTTCAGAAAACTCTGATATTATGGGAATAATATTCGGAGGATCTGGTCAGGGAGAAGCAATATCTGCAAATAGGTTTAAAAACATCAGAGCCGCTGTTTATTATGGCGGGCCAATTGAATTAATTAAATTATCTCGAATTCACAATAATGCTAATATATTATCATTAGGAGCTCGATTTTTATCTTTAGGGGAAGCTAAAAAAGTTATAAATTTATGGCTAAATACTGATTTCGAAGGTGGTAGACATTTAAATCGAATAAATAAAATTGATGAATTAAGTTAAAATGACTATAAATATTCAAGATACATTAGTGAAAAAATCTATTGAAAGAGAAATTGATAGACAGCGAAATACTCTTGAGATGATTGCGTCGGAAAACTTTACTAGCCCTGCTGTTATGGCTGTTGTTGGTTCAATTTTGACAAATAAATATGCTGAAGGATATCCAGGAAAAAGATATTATGGCGGATGTGAATTTGTTGATGAAGTGGAAAATATTGCTATAGATAGAGCAAAAAAATTATTTAATTGTGAATATGCTAATGTACAACCTCATTCAGGTTCACAAGCTAATATGGGGGTGTTTCAAGCGATATTGAAACCTGGCGATACTGTACTTGGATTGAATTTAGCTCATGGTGGTCATTTAACACATGGAAGCCCTGTAAATTTTTCAGGGAAATTATATAATTTTATTTCGTATGGTGTGGAACAAAAATCAGGTAGAGTTGATTTTGTAAATGTTTTAGAATTAGCAAAAAAATATAAACCCAAACTAATAATTTGTGGAGGAAGTGCGTATCCTCGATTTATTGAATTTGAACAATTTAGAGTAATAGCTGATGAAGTTAATGCATTTTTAATGGCAGATATTGCACATCCTGCAGGATTAATCGCTACAGGAATACATCCTTCTCCATGGCCACATTGCCATTTTGTTACATCGACAACTCATAAAACATTAAGGGGGCCTAGAGGTGGATTAATATTAATGGGTAAGGACTTTGAAAATACTTGGGGTCAAATTGCATTAAAATCAGGTCGAATAAAAATGGTTTCAGAATTAATTGATAGTGCAATTATGCCAGGAATTCAGGGTGGTCCATTAATGCATGTTATTGCGGGGAAAGCCATTGCATTTGGTGAAGCATTAACTAATGAGTTTAGTTTATATTGTCAAAAAATTGTTGAAAATTCAACTTTTTTAGCACAGGAGTTACAAAATAAAAATTTCAATTTAATTACAGGTGGAACGGATACACATGTAATATTATTAGATTTATCAAATAAAAATATTTCTGGTAAAAAAGCAGAGCGAATTTTAGAAAATGCTGGAATAACAACAAATAAAAATATGGTTCCATTTGATAAAAAGAGTCCTATGATAACGAGCGGTATTAGAATTGGTACTCCAGCTTTAACCACACGTGGTATGGGGTTAAATGAAATGAAAAAAATTGCAGATTGGATTGAACAAATTATTAATAATCATGATAATGATAAATTAATAATTTCAATCCGTCAAGATGTTAAAAATTTATGTGATAAATTTCCATTATATGAGGCTGAAGATGAAATGTACAAATTGTCAACATAATGAATCAAAAGTTGTTGATTCTCGTTCAGCACAAACGGGGACTAGTATCCGACGACGAAGAGAATGTTTAGGCTGTGGTTTTAGGTTTACAACCTATGAATATATTTTACCTACCCCTGCGATGGTTCTTAAGAAAAATGGACTACAGGAAGAATATGATCGTAAAAAATTAATTAATAGTTTTCATTTAGCATGTAAAAAGCGACCAGTTTCAGAGGAAGATATATTTAAATCAATAAAAATTATAGAAGATAAGCTTAGTAAATTATCAATAATTGAAGTTGATTCTCGTGAAATAGGTGAACTTGTAATTGAAGAGTTAAAAAAATTAGATAAAATTGCATTTGTTCGTTTTGCATCTGTTTATCGTGAATTTCAAGATATTGGTGAGTTTCAAGCACATATTGATGATTTATCAAATTAAAGAATTAATTTTTTAATGCAACGGATAATATTATTTCCTGTTAATTTTGTTATCGATTTTTTTGAAGGGATTGGTCGTTACACATTATTAATGATTTCAATGTTTCGTTCTATAGGCTCATGGTCATCTTTTTTTTCTCGCACAATAGATCAAATGGTAACTATTGGAATAAAGTCAATTCCAATAGTAATGTTAACATCTTTTTTTTCTGGAATGGTTACATCTGTTCAGTCTGCTTATCAAATTACAAGTAGTTTTATTCCTCCAGAGACAATAGGAAGTATAGTTGGTGAATCTATTCTTTTAGAACTAGCACCCGTAATTTCAGCATTAGTATTAACAGGTAGAGTTGGGGCAACAATTACTGCGGAAATTGGCACTATGCGTGTGACCGAGCAAATAGATGCTTTAGAATCTTTGTCATTTGATCCTATTTCTTTTCTTATTTTACCACGAGTTATTTCTGGAATTATAATGTTTCCTATATTAATTATTATTGCTGATTATTGTGGAATTACTGGAGGTTGGATTTCTGTCATTTTTGATCCCGATATTAATGTAACTTCATTTCAATTTTTTGATGGATTTAAACAGTGGTTTAAAGTCTGGGATGCTTGGTTCGGGTTAATTAAAGCATTATTTTTTGGGTTTGCGATAACTTCAATTGCATGTTATCATGGTTATTATACTGAAGGTGGTGCCGCTGGTGTAGGAAAATCAACAACAATTAGTGTGGTATCATCATGTGTAGCAGTTGTTTTTCTTGATTATCTATTATCGTCAATATTATTATGATTAATATTAAACAATTATGTAAATCTTTTGGAAATAATCGAGTTTTAAATAATATAACTTTTGATATGGTTGAAGGACAGTCACTGGCGATTGTTGGTCAAAGTGGTACAGGTAAAAGTGTTTTATTAAAGAATATGATTGGTTTAATGAAGCCTGATTCAGGAGAAGTTTGGATTGATGATGAATTAATTAGTAGTTTATCTTTTAAACAACTTCAAAAAGTAAGAACTAAAATTGGAATGGTTTTTCAATCGGGAGCATTGTTTGATTCTTTAACCGTCGGCGATAATATTGGCTTAGGGTTAAAAAAACTAACAATTTTAAACATTAATGAACAAAAAGATCGAATATTAGAATCCTTATCCGAAGTAAATTTGGAAGGAACCGAAAATTTAATGCCTGCTGAACTTTCGGGAGGTATGAGAAAAAGAGTTGGGATTGCACGAGCAATAGCAATTAGACCTAAATATTTATTTTATGATGAACCAACAACGGGTCTTGATCCAATTATGACTGATATAATAAATAAATTGATAGTAAAATTTCAAAAAGAATATAATATGACATCTTTAATAATAACACATGAAACAAAAACAATTTTTGATGTTGCAGAAAAAGTAATTATGTTAGATGATGGAAAAATTATATATAATGGTGAAACAAATAAAATTAAAGAAAATGAAACACCACTAATTAAACGGTTTTTTACAGGTAATAGTGAAATGAATGTAGGGAGTAAATTATGAAAAAAAGTAAGTTATTTTTTTTGGGGTCAATAATTTTTATATCAATAATTGCATTTGTAATGGGGATATTATACCTACAAGATATAAAGTTGCAGAGTTCTAATTTTACTTTTTCAGTCATTTTTGATAGTGCTCAGGGATTGAACGAAGGGAACAATGTTACAATGTTAGGTAAACGAATTGGTAAAGTAACAAAAACTAGAATTATTGAAGGAAATAAAATTGGTGTTGAGCTTTCAATTGATAATTCATTTGCATTCAAAATTCCAATTGACTCAAAAATCCATGTTAAATCTGAGGGGATTTTAGGTGCAAAATATATTTCTATTGAGCCCGGAAAAGATTCTAAACATTCGTTATTGGCTGGTGATATTGTGGAAGGAATTCGAGAAGTAGATTTTTCTGAAATTACACCTGGTATTGTACCGCTTACTCAGGATTTAGGGGCTTTTGCTCGTAGATTAAAAGCAACATTGGGAGAAAAAGAAAAAGAAAATATTCAAAACACTATATCTAATGTTGAAACATTAACAAAAGAAATGGTTGATTTTATTAAGGAATACCGGAATGTTTTGTCTGATGAAGAGCGTGAAAATATAAAACAATTTACGGAAAATTTAAAGGTTTCTACAGAATCATTTAAAACAGCAACAACTGATTTAGAATTAACATTAAAAAAAGATTTACAAAAAGTAGGTGAGGCAATATCTGGACTTAAAAAGTTTACTGAAAAAGCAGATGTTTTTAATGAGTCAATTACTTCCTTAAAGGAAAGCTCAGAATTAATAAAGACAGCTTCAGAAAATATTAATACATCATCAAAACAATTTTCTGAAATTGTTAGTAAATTGAATGGTAAAAAAGGTACTTTACCTCGATTATTAAATGATGATGCTGTTTATAATCATATTGATAGTTTAGTTTTAAATGTTCAGGCAATTATTACAGATTTTAATGATAATCCCGTAAAGTATATAAAAGCATATATTAAAGCTAAAAAGTAAAATGAAGAAGAATATTAATTTTGCATGTCCAAAGTGTAAAATAATTTTATTTTCAGAAATGAAAAAATGGTATTATTGTCTTGATTGTAATGAAAAATATCCTGTAAAAGAAAATATTCCAATTTTAATATTTGATTATGCGGAACCTTTATTAAAAGAAGACATTATTGAATGCAATCAGAGTTGGAAACAATCAACTGAATAGGGTAAATTTAAAGTCTTTATTCTAAATTTAAATTAATAATTTGAGTGAAAATTAAACTCAATTTTACAGGGGACTTAATGAAAAGATTTTTTTATATATTGTTGTTTATTGGAGGTTTTATATCTCAGGTAGGTGCTGTTGGTGAGGCTGGAGCTATTTTCTTATTGATAACACCAGGAGCAGGTCCTGCCGGCACAGGTGAAGCTCAAGTTGCAAAAGCTGACGATGCGTATGCTTCTTATTTTAATCCTGCAGGATTAGCCTTTTTAAATGGTTCAGAAATGTCACTTATGCATGTTAATTGGTTACCTAATCTTGCAGATGATTTATATTATGAGTATTTAGGAGGTAGGACTTATATTGAAAATTTAGGTACTATTGGAGGACATTTTATTTTCCTAAACTTAGGTGAGCAAACAAGAACAGATGAGTTTGGTAACATATTAAATAAATTTACAAGTAATATGTGGGCTTTGACTGCTAATTTTTCAACGATGCTATCCGAAAACTCAGGAATAGGATTAGGAATGAAAGTTTTTCAACAAAATTTAATTTCGGGCGGAACTGCAGCCGAAGCTGGAAATGGAAAATCAACAGATTTTGCATTTGATTTAGGTTATTTACTTAAATTAAATCGTTTTAATTTTGGATTTGCAATTTCAAATATTGGACCTAAAATTTCATTTATTGATGTAAATCAAGCAGACCCTGCTCCAACAAATTTAAGAATTGGATTTCAAGCTGAATTATATAATAATAATTATAATAAGGTTAACTTATTGTTTGATGTGAATAAGTTATTAGTTGCTTCATATCCTGATATGGATTGGGATGGAGATGGTCTTGTTGGAGGATATGATGAAGCGGGAGATTTAGGTACATTGGGTGGAGAAGATTATGGTTTTAATCAAAATGGACAAATAGAATACTCACATTCAGATCCATGGTATTTTGCCATTATTACTTCGTGGTTAGATGATTGGTTTTTAGGAGGAGATCGAGATTTAATTAGACAAGGTGCAAGTTCAGAATTACTTGATCATAAAATTGGTGGATGGGAATTTTTTAATGGCGAATGTAATTCTAATTTTACATCAATATCTACATCAAATAATAATATGTGTAATGAACCGGACTCACCTGAATTTGACCCATATATTGAATTAGACGATGTAGTAACAGAAGTTTATGACGATGAATTGAAACAAAATTTTTATCCTGAGCTTTTTGAACATGAACCATATTATGATAGTAATGAAAATAATATTTATGATGAAGGTATTGATGTATTATTAAATGATTTAAATGATAACGGAGAATGGGACTCGTTTGAAGATTCTAAGTATAATGAGTTTGGTCAAGTTGAAAAAGGAAAAGGTGATGAACGATCAATTAAAACTGAATTTGTTGAAAGTGTATATAATATTGGATTAGAATATTGGTATAGTGAAAATTTTGCAGTTAGGGCAGGTTATATACATGATCAAGAAGGTGACATAAAAGTTCCAACAATGGGTGCAGGACTTCGATTTGGTGGTTATGGATTTGATTTTGGATATACAGGTGGTGCAGAAGGCCACCCTCGCTCTAACACAATGTTCTTTTCTATAAATATGGAACTTTAAACAAAAGTTGTCTATATATAATAAGTTTGTAATTTTAGCTACCCTCGCTTTCGGGGGTGGTTTGTTTTCTACACCTATTGTAAATTCAGTATTAAATGTTGAAAATACAGATATTCAGCTCTTAATTGGTTTAAGAATTCAATTTCCTCAGTCTGAAATTGATAATAGTACAAGTGGTGATGAAACATTTTTTTTGAATGAAATTGATGAAAATATTTTAACAAGATGCGATGGTTTTTTTGTTGATTTACCCCCTCATAATCAATCTTATTTTCAATCTCAAATGAATGCTGTAAATAATTATTTTAATTCTGTTTCAAATGGGAATATCAATTTTGATATTGAAATGACTGAAAATATTTTAACTGCAAATGAAGGAATGGCATATTATGCAAGTTCTGATACAACTTTAGGTGATTTATTTATTGAAGGAATAAATGGATTTAATTCAGAAATTGAATCAATAGTATTAAATTATTTTTCTGATTTAGAAATGGGTTTGGAACAAACTTTAATTGTTTTATTTCATGCGGGAATTGGTCAAGATTTTGCAGTTCCTTTTTTAGATCCAACTCCAAATGATCTAAGCAGTGCATATATTGAAGAAACAATGTTGAGAGTTTTACCTTCAATTTCAGAAATAAAAATAAAGAGGGGAGTTTTATTGCCTGAATCTCAAAATCATATTTATTATAATGTTATTGAATCTATTTTTAATGGAGAAGAAGATTTTTGCGATTATCAAATTGGTATGACGGGGATTTTTTCTTTTTTGGTTGGGTATGCACTAGGAATACCGCCCTTATATAATATTGAAACAGGTGATGCAGGCGTAGGTGTTTTTGGATTAATGGATCATGGGTCAAATAATGGAAGAGGTGTGATACCTGCCCCACCTACTGCATGGAGTCGAATTAATGCTGGTTGGGTTGAGCCAACATTATTAAATAAAAATGGTATTTATGAAATTTATTCACGAAATATAGAAGATAAGATTATGAAAATTCCTATTTCTAATGATGAATATTTTTTATTAGAGTTTAGAAATAACTTAGCTGTTGAAAGTGATAACTTAGAAGAAATTAGATTTCAAGAAGATTTTTCATATTTACATTGGTTTGATGTGTTAACTGATTCATTACCTGAATTAATAAATTTAACTGAAATGGGAATTATTGAATCTATTTCTAATTATGATTTAGGTTTGCCAGAAACCGGAGCCTTAATTTGGCATATAAAAGAACCAAATTCTAGTTTAGATAGTATCAATATAGACCCTGAAAATAGACACATCCATTTGGAAGAAGCGGATGGTGCTATTGATATTGGTTATGAGAGTTTTAATCCCTTTTTTAATGAACATATTACAGGATGGGGTGCAGATATGTGGTTTCCACGAAATTCACAATGGGAATTAGCAAATCAAAATTTTGATGAAATTGAGTTTAGTGATTTAACATTTCCAAATACAAAAACTAATTCTGGAGTTAAAACAAATATTCGCATATCTGAAATTAATATATCTGATTCCACATTTAATTTTAAATTTCAAAAAACAAGTAACCTGAATTGGCTACAAATTGCAGAATATGGCTCTTACCCAATTGGTGCAACATCTAATTCTGTTATTATGAAATCTGGAAATGACTTTTTTCAAATTTATTTATCTATTCCTGATACAATTAGTATAAATACAATAAATATAGATTTTACAGATGATTGTATCAATAACCCATTTCAAATTATACAACCAGAAAACTCTGGGTATGAATGTATTTCTCAACCTCAAACTATAAATGGATATATTGAAAATCCAGATTTCCTAATTGAAATAGATAATGCATCGGCTGTTGGTGATATAGATTTAGATGGTTTAGATGAAATTTTTTATTTTGAAAATGGAAAATTATATTGTGAAAATGAAAATGGTACATTCTGTAATGGGTTTCCAATTTCTGGTAATTTCACAGAGTCATTACTAATAGCAAATATTATAGATGATGAATTCCCAGAGATTATTTTAAAAGAGGGATATGATTTAAAAATTATATCTCATCTCGGTATAGAATTATTTAGTGAATCTTCATTAACAAATGTAATGCCAATTATTGTGCCAAATTGGGATGGTGAATTAGCAGGATTAGTTGATGGTACTCAAATTTTTACTTTTGAATACGATGAACAACATAGCTATTGGATTACAAAATTTGGAACAATAAATGGAGATTCGAAATCTTCAGGTTTTCATTTTTCACAAGAAGTTTCTTTTGATGGAATTGAGAAAAAGAAAGTATATAATTACCCAAACCCTGTTAGAGATGGTAAAACTACATTCAGATTTTTTAATTACGGTGCAAGTTCTGTAAAAATAACGATTTTTAATTCAGCGGGGCAATTTATAGAATCATTTGAAAAAAATGATTTAACATATAATGAATATAATGAATATGAGTGGGAAACCGGTCGTTTAAATGTGGGGGTTTATCTTGCAGAAATTAAGCCGAATATTGGCAATGCACACCTAGTTCATGTTATGATATTAAATAAATGAAAAAATATTTAACTCAATATTTTATTTATATATTTTTAATTTCTGGATTATTTTGCCAGTCTTTATATAATCACCCCGAATTAAACTGGCATTCTTTTGAAACTGAACATTTTATATTTCATTTTCATGATGAAACTGAAAATTCAGCTAGAGAAGCGGCCACCGTAGCAGAATATATTTATCAGCCAATTACAACCCTTTATGACTATGAGCCACCGGAAAAAACACAAATAATTATTAAAGACACCGATGATTATGCCAATGGAGCTGCATATTCGTTTGATAATAAAATTGAAATTTGGGCAACTCCACTAGCCTTTGATTTAAGAGGTGCACATCGATGGTTGCAAAATGTAATTACTCATGAGTTTACTCATATTATTCAAATTCAATCATCCGTTAAATTTTCATTAAATGTACCGGGTGGTTTTTTTCAATTTATTGGTTATGAAAAAGAAAAAAGAGATGATGTATTATATGGTTATCCTGATCGAATAGTATCATACCCCTTACCCGGGATTATAATTCCACCTTGGTTGGCTGAAGGTACAGCTCAATTTATGTACCCAGGAGCTAACTTTGACTTTTTAGATTCTCATCGTGATATGATTATACGAGATAGAGTTTTGAACAATAATCTTCTTACTTTTTCACAAATGAATTCATTTGGTAAAAGAGGAATTGGCAATGAATCAACTTATAATCAAGGCTTTTCATTTATTTTATGGCTGGCAAAGAATTATGGAAATGATATTAATAAGAGAATATCAAAAGAGATTTCAAATCCATTTCAGTTTTCGATTTCAAATGCATTAAAAAAAGCAACGGGTATTTCTGGAAAAGAACTTTATAGTTCATGGGCAAATGATATTTCTATAGATTATTTAAAGAAAACAGAAAAAATAAAACGAAATGAAATTAAAGGTGAAATAATAGAAGACGATGGAGGGGTAAATTTATATCCCGTTTGGAGCCCTAATAATAAAAACTTCGCCTTTTTAAGTAATCGAAAACATGATTATTTTTCTCAAACAGATTTATATATATATAATTTTGAAACAGATAAATCAATAAAAATTGCAAGTAGAGTTGAATCTAAACCTACTTGGATAAATAATAGTCATATCCTTTATTCTCGTCGCTCGAAGAAAAATGATAATGGTTCTACTTTTTTTGATTTATATAAATATGATTTAAACTTAAAAGAAGAAACTCAATTAACAATTAGTGGTCGTTTTACAAGTCCATTAGTATTAAAAGGGAAGGATAAATTTATAGCATTTAAAACAAGTGATGGTTCAACAAATATATATTTATCAGATGTTAATCATGTAGATCTTCAGCCAATAACTCAAATTGATAATGGTTTAGTTCTTTTTTCAGCGACTTATAATTCTATTGAAAATATTTTAATTTTAGATGGGAATTCATTACATGGTCGGCAGTTATATTCATTGGATATGGAAAATTATAAATTAGAAATAATTACAAATTCAAATTGGGATTCCCGAAACCCAAATTATCAAAATGGACAATTATGTTATTCTGAAGATAAATCGGGGATTTATAATTTAATATGTGAGTTTAATGATAATAAGAATTATATCTCAAATGTTTTAGGTGGTGCTTTTATGCCAGATGTGAACAATAAAGGTGAAGTATTATTTAGCCTTTATAAAAATGGTGAGTATGAAATTGCAATATTGAAAGAAAAAAACTATATCAATAAAAATTATGTGGGATATTCTGAAAATAATTTTGAAAATCGTCCTCATTCCATTTTAATTTCAGAAAAAAATAATACGGAGGCAACTGATTATAAAGATGGGATGTCTCGTCCTTTTATTTTACCTAAATTGATGATTGATTATAATACCGTAAAATATGGTTTTTATTTATTTTCATCTGAATTTTTGAATCGAATGAATTTTATTGTAGGTGCATCATTAAATTCAATTAAAGATAAAGACCTATTTGCAATTTTTGAATATAAAAAATGGAAATATACATTTTATATGAATTTTTTTGGAATTCAAAGACATAAAAATAATATGGATTATAAGTTTTTTGATTTATATACAGGTAGATCAGATTTAAAATTTACAATTTTTGCAACAGATTTAGGTACAAAATTTCCTTATAAAAATCATTTAATAGACTTAAAATATTCATACCAAAAATATAGAGCAAACCAACGGTGGACATTTATTGAAGGATCTGGAATAAATGAATATCCAGCAGGGTATGGGTATGATTATTATCGAAATCATTCTCTTTCTTTAACTGGAAAATTTTCAACTAAAAAAACACAATTTTTAGGAAATATGTTACCTCAAAATGGATATGATTTAAATTACAAAATTATGTTTGATCATAATTTATTTTTAAATGGATTTAAGGAAGATCAATTACAGACGGAGATTTTTTCTCCCGAACATACTTTTAGAACTGAAGTTAAATTTCATAAGTATAAATTATTATCTGAAAAATTAAATATTAGTGGTGCATTTAAGAGTCAAATTGGAGTTGTGAGTAATCAAAACATCGATGATTTCTTTTATTATTTTAATGGAGGGTTAGCAGGTTTAAAAGGATATACTTATTATGATACAACATTATATGGTCCTAATATGATGTTATTATCTACCGTAGTTAGAAAACCTGTATTTACAGAAAAAAGTATTGTGATTGGCCCAGTAAATTTACAGAATTTATCTATAGGGATTATTGGACAATATGGTGGTGGATATAGCTATAAAATGAATGAAATTATTACTGGTAAACCAAAAAATTGGTTCTCTGATGTGAATTTTGGCGAATCTATAGGATGTGAATTAAGATTGGCAGGTTTCTCATTTTATTCATATCCAACGACATTTTCGTATGAAATCCATTATCCTTTAGCAAATGATTATGAAAATCCTCAACCTAAACATTATTTTACAATTTTATTTGATTTTCAGGAGTAAATATAGAATGATTAAATTAATTAGTATTTTTATAGTTTTTATTGGATTTTTAACAAGTGAAATTATTCCACAAAATATTGAAAAACTTGAAATTTTAGGCGAAATTAAATCTATAAGTGATTCTAGCTCAACAAGTGATAGTATCAAAATTTCATTGTCTATAAATAAAGAGAAAAAATATAAATATCCAGGAAGAGCAATGTTATTATCAGGTTTAATTCCGGGCTTGGGTGAATTGTATTCTGGAAGTCCAGTCAAAGCATTTACTTTTGCAGGAATTGAAGCTGGTGCATGGTATTTCTGGAATAAACAACAAGATAAAATGCTTATTCAAGAACAGGCATATAAACGTTTTGCTGATGAACATTGGGATTTTGAACGATGGGTAAAGAATTATTATAATTATTATAATTTGCAGAATGAATTTTTAAATACATTTGAGTTTTATAAATTATTTTCAAATATTCCAAATGGTATTCCAACAATGTTTGGTAGCTATAATAGTAACTTTAATCAAATTGAAGAATGGGTTGATATAAATAATAATTCTATACAGGACGAAGGTGAAATAATTGAATGGAATTATACACATATAAATGATGGGTCTCATTCAATTGCATTTTATGATCCTCGTTATGATGAAATTAAAACATTTCCTAATGATCCTCCTAGTTTAGAAAGTAATGGATATTTTTATTGTTCTGATTTTGATAATAGTTCTAATAATTGTAATTCTTTTGAGTTATTACCTGAATTTGAAGAAGTACTTTCAGAAGTATATGTTCAAAAGAACTTACATTTTTATGAAAATATTGGTAAATATAATCAATTTTTTATGGGGTGGGATGATGCTCAATTAACAGTAACTTCATTTTCTTTATCCGATAATTTAGTAAATATTGGGGTGGATATTTCGAATTATGTGGTAACGGCAGATTCTATAATTGGTCCATTGAATAATCCGAGAATAAATATATCAGATAAATTTGAATATAATTCAAATACAGGTGATTTAGAGTTGGTAGAAAATTTAAACCCTAGTTTACAAAATTTTCAAATTATGTACACAAAAGCAAGTATATTTGATAATGAAGGATATATTGTTCCAAAATCTCCAAATAAATGGACTTACCGAGATTTAAGGGATGAATATAATAATATTGGAAAAATGGCAGGGTATGCAATGACTTCTGTTATGTTTAATCATGTTATTAGTATGATTGATGCAGTAATTTCAACTAATATTTCTAATCGAAAAAGTCAACAATCTCGAGTTACCGCGGAACCTATTTTAGATTTAGAATCAAAATATGGTGTGGGTGGTATTCGATTAAATTATAGGTTTTAATTTATGATACAAAAGTTTATTCTTATTTCTTTATATATAATTTTAATGATGAATTGTGGTTCAAAATCAAGTTTATTAGATGAAAATATAGCTGAGCGATTTAATTTAGGAATGGAGTATTTTGAAAAAGAAAAATATTTAAAAGCAGAAATTGAATTTAATTATCTTATTTTAAACAACCCTGGTTCAAAATTATCTTTAGATGCACAATATTATTTAGCCGAATCTATGTTTTATCAAGAAAAATATGATGAATCAATAGTAGAATATATGAGGTATAGTCGGTTTTCAGATGATCCAATTAAAATAGAAACTGCAGAATTTAAATCATGTAAAGCATCTTTTTTATTATCAAATAATTTTTTACATGATTTAGGGTCTGCACCTGAACTAATGGATAAATTGCAAGTATTTATTGAGAAATTCCCAGAAAGTAATTATTTGTCTGATATAGAAGGTTTTTTTAGTGAAATCAGAGAAAGACTTGCGAAAAAAGAATATGAAGCAGGAAGACTTTATTTAAAAATAGAGGAATATGAATCTGCATTAATATATTTCAATGAAGTTATAACATTATATTATGATACAAAATATGCAGATTTAGCGAGAATTGAAATTATATTTACCTTTTTATTACAACATAAATATGAAGATGCTATTTTACAATTATCTATATTTGAGGATAAATTTATAGATGGTAATAATCAATTAATCGCTAAAACATTGATTAAAGATATGAGAGACGGTAATTTGACATTATCAAATTACTATCGATTATATAAGTGAAGTTGTATTTTTTGGGTGGATCGTTTAATCCACCGCATTTAGGCCATTTAAAGATTGCAGAGTTTTGTATAAAACAATGTGATCTTTTTTTATTTATACCCACATATAAATCTCCATTTAAATTAAACCAAAAAATCGTTTCACCTTCTCATCGTTTAAATATGTTAAATTTATTAATACAAAAACATGAAAAAATTAAAGTAGATTCATTTGAAATTGAAAAAGAAGAGACCAGCTATACTTATAAAACAGTAGAATATATTAAAAATAAATATAATCCTTCTGAATTGGTAATGATAATTGGTGATGATCATTTGGAAGCTTTAAATAAATGGAAAAACATTGATTATATTTATAATAATTGTAAATTAATTTGTTTTAATAGAAATAATATATACACCAAAAAGAATCTGGAAATCGAATTTATTAAATCTTTTAATTTCCCAATTTCATCATCCCAAATTCGAAATAATATTAAACAAAAAAATATTCGGGGAATAAAGAATTCCTTATCAAGTAAATTGGTTGACTATATTTTAAAAAATAAATTATATGAAAAATAAAAATATGAGTAATACATAAATTATTGTTTATCAATAGTTGTAAGGTGTATAAAATTAATAAGTTATTATATATATTAACAATGTATTCACAGTGAAAATAAAAATTTTCAGGATGATGTATGTAAGGAGTGTAGAAATGATTATTTTGTATATTATGGCATATATAATATGAAATATTTATTTTGTAATTTTAATATCTCCGCGAATGAAGAAAAATCATTTTATCAGTTTTGAAATATATTGAATTGATGAAAAAAATAATTCAACATTCCTCCTCCCTAATAATCCTGCTCATTTTTATTACTATACTAAATGGGCAGGATTTTATAATTAATCAATACCGTGTTCAAGATGGATTATCTCAAAATCAGGTATATGCAGTTAATGAAGATTTAGATGGTTTTCTCTGGGTTGGAACTCGAAAAGGTCTAAATAGGTTTGATGGAAAAAACTTTATAAAATATTATAAAGGAACCCATCCTGTCATTCATAGTCATATAATAAAAGATATTGACATTGATAAAAATAATACGATTTGGGTTGCATGTGAATTTGGATTTTATGGTCTTCAAACTGATTATAGTGGTAAAGTAATAAAAGGATATGGTCCATTTATTACAGATGCTCAAATTTTTGATCTTGATGTTGATGAAAGTAAAATATTAGTAAGCTCAGATAGAGGCATTTTTAAATATAATATTGAAAAGTCTGATATTGTGCTTAAAAATACGTTATTAAACGATAATCCTGATGAGATTTTTCTTTTTATAGAAAAAGTAAATGATAATCAATATATTACTTCCAGCACCTTAGATAAATATTATTTAATTAAAAATAATATTATTACTGAAATTAAATCACATGTTCAAAATGGATTTGATTTAATAACCATTCCTGATAATAATTATTTAATTACTTCATTGGATGGCCTTGCCCAAAAGAATACTCAAAATGAAATTGAACAAATTAATAAAATTAATAATATTAAAATCCCATATAGAATTATTTTAGACAAACAATATGGCTATTGGGTTGGGACATATATGGATGGATTATATTTAGTAAACACAGATTTTACAATTAATCACCATTTTAAAAATACCATTATTAATGATATTACAAATATGCATCATGATGTTAATGGTACACTTTGGGTTGCGACTGATGGATATGGTTTATATTCAATTAAAATTTCTAAATTTGAAAAATATGATAAATCTAATGGTTTATCAAATCAAATGATTTGGTCTGTCGAACCAAATTCAATGGAAAATGAAATTATCGTAGGAACCTATACAAATGTAGCTTGGATAAAAAATAATGTTGTTATTGAATCAACCTTTAAAGAATATTTTCATCGAAATAGTATAAATTGTATCGAGGTCTCAAATTCTGATGATATATTTATTGGTACTGTCCATTCATTTTTTAAAATTTCAAATAATAGAGATTCAATTTATCAAATTCATTCAAAATATTTTTCCGAAGATTCAGGAGTAATGTCATTAAAATTTGATAATAATAATGAATTATGGCTTGGAATGAATACCTATCCTAATTTAATAAAGTATGATGGAGAGAACTGGGAACCATATTCATTTTCTGAAGATGGGAACCAAAATAGAGTAAGAAAAATTGATTTTGATTCTAAAAATAATGTATGGTTTACAACGGATCATTATTTAATTAATAAAAATGGTATTTTTTGGGAAAAAATAAATTTTGAGGGAGAAGTCGTTTATGATTTTGATTTAATTAATGATTCTCTAATATATGTAGGAACAGATGCAGGGCTATGGGAAATAAATAAGGTTTCTCCTATAAAGTTAAATTTAGATATTCCAATAATGACATCAATTTATTCAATTCAAAATGATGAATTTAATAATTTATGGTTAGGTACAGATAATGGTATTTATAATTATGATATTTTAAATAATGAAATATATCATTTTGGGATATCAGATGGATTAACAGAATTAGAAACAAATTCAAGAACATTAAACTTTGATAAAAATGGAGATTTATGGATTGGAACAACTGCTGGTGTATTTAAGAAAGACCATTCAATTTTTTCTAAAAAGATTAATAAAAAATGTTTTATCGAAAAGGTTAGTTTCAATGATACAACTTTAACAGATTTTTATAGAAATAAAATTATAATAAATGATGGTGAAATTGAATTCAATCTCGTCGCAATAAATTTAAAGCAAAATAACGATCCTATGTTTAAGTGGAGATTATTAGGTCAAAGTGATAAATGGTTTACTTCAAAAAGTAATATGATTCGATTTTCAAATTTGAAATATCTTGATTATGTTTTTCAATATCAAGCTGTTTGGAGTAGTCAGGAATCAACAGACATAAAAGAATTTTATTTTACCAATAAATATGATTTAATAAATAGTCTATTCTTTAAAATATTTTTTAGTTTTCTATTTATAATAATAATAATTTTTATTTTATTTTTTAATAATGATAGTAATAAAACAGACTTAGTTCCATTAGAAATAAATATATTTAAACCTCATCTTGAAATAATTGCAGAGGGGATTTCAAATGGTAAGAGTGTGTTTAATTCTATAAATGCAAGGTCTATATTAATTCTTATTTTATTAAAAAAGTTTATTGATAATTCAGGAGTTCAATCTGAAGAAATAAATAAAATTGTTTGGCCTGAAATAGATGAAGATAAAATTAGAAATAGAAAAAATGTAACAATGTCAAAGATTAGGAAATTATTTTCAATAATAAAAAAAGAAGATTTTATAGAGTTAAAAAATAATATTTATAACATTAATGATAAATATTTAGAGTTTAATTGTGATTTGAAAACTTTTATGATTAATTATGAATTAGGTGAATCAGCAAAAAAAGCAAATAATATTTTAGATGCAATAAAATATTATCAGTTAAGTATAAAATATTATAATAAAATTGGAGTTTGTAATCCTCAAAAAATAGAAATAATTGATAGTTATAATAATAAAATTAAATTATTAGCCATTTCATCCGCCAACTATCTTATTGAAAATGAGAATTTATGTTATGATCAAGATTCAATTGAAAAAGCCAATAAAATAATTTAAAATTATTATATTTACCTTATAGATACAATAGTGAAATATCATAATTTTTAATATGGTGCATTTCAATAAAATAACAGCAACGTACTTTCCAAATATAGGAATAGACGATTTTTCACTTCGAATTAATAAAGGCGAAATGGTTTTTTTAGTGGGTCCTTCAGGTGCAGGAAAATCAACTGTGTTAAAATGTCTATACGGAGATGTCAATATTCAAAAAGGGGTATTATCTTTAGAAGGTTCCGACATTACAAAATTGAGTATAAAACAAATTCAAAAACTTAGACGAAAAATTGGGATTGTGTTTCAGGATTATCGACTTATCAATGAAAGAACTGTTTTTGATAATATTTCGTTACCATTAAGAATAGAAAAAAAATCTTCATCTCAAATAAAGCTAAGAACAAATGAAGCATTATATGAAATTGGTATTGAGCATTTAGCTAAGCGGTTTCCGAATGAATTGAGTAGTGGGGAACAACAGCGAGTAAGTATTTGTCGTGCATTAGTTAAAAAACCGGTTATGATTCTTGCTGATGAGCCTACTGGGAATTTAGATCCTGAAGCATCTATTGAAATTGTAAAAATATTTGAAAGATTATCAGAGTTAGGCATAACAATTGTAATGTCAACACATAATCATTCACTTATTCAAAATACAAAACATACAATAGTTAATCTTCATCTTGGCACAAGAGTATTAAGTTGATTTCATCTTTTATATTTTTAATTGGCGAAAGTTTTAAAGGGATTTGGCGAACAAGAGTACAATCCTTTTCATCAATATTAATGATAATGATTTCAATATCACTATTAGTTGCAGGGTATTTTGTTTATACTAACTTTAATAGATATTCCGATGAATTAAAAACATCTTATCAAATGGAAGTTTTTTTTAATTCAGAATTAGATAGTATTGAATGTCAAGATTCTTATAATAAAATTTATTCCTTTCCTTTTATTAAAAAAGGTGAATATATTTCAAAAAAAAGGGCAGGAGATATATTTAATAAGCAGTTTGGGCAAGATATAAATTTTGTTTTTGGAACTAATCCTCTGCCTTGTAGTGGCCGATATGATATGGTTGAATCTTTTCGTAATATTGATGGATTGAATGAAATTAAAGAAAAAATTTCAATTTTATCTGGAGTTGAAGATATTCATTATCCATCTGAATTCATTATAAAGTTTGATAATTTATCCTCAGATTTAATGGCTGGATTTATTATTGGTGGTATCATATTTTTATTTATTTCTATTTTTATTATTTCAAATACGATTAAAATGGTAATTCATGCGAGAAGGTCACAATTAGATTTACTCATTTTACTCGGTGCATCAAATGTTTTTATCAAAACTCCATTAATTTTAGAGGGTATTTTCCATGGGATTATAGGTGGTATATTAGCAGGTGGAATTTCAATTTTAATGAAAACAATATTAACTTATTTATTTTATCCCACAATTAGTTTACAAATAATATCGAATTCAATATTACTTTTTTCATGTTTAACTTTTGGTGTTTTATTTGGAATGATTGGAAGTATTATGGGAATCGGAAGATATTTGGAAAAGTAGAAATATATCCGTTTTAATGTTTACTCGCATTTGCTTAAATTGTGGGCTATTGAAGATTAACAATCCGTTGTTAATATGTTATTTTTCTATTCAAAAGTATTAGTTTTTATGAATAATAAATTAATTTTTTCGTTATTTTTTCTATTTTCACAGCTTATTTCTGCTGAATCTATGGTTGGTGTTATCCATTCAGTGAGTGGAGATGTGACAGTTTATTCCAGAACACAAACAAATTCTGTAAAAAAAGCAATAATAGGTAGAGCCATTTATAATGGAGACCAAATTGTAACAAGTGGAAATGGTATTTGCCAAATTCTTTACAAGGATGAAAGTATTTTTATCCGAGTAAGTGAAAATTCTAAAATTAAATTTAGCTCGGCAGGATTCTCTGATATTATTGATTTGATATCGGGTCAATTTTATTGTCAAAAGGCTCAAAATAATAGGGCAATTAAAGTTTTTACATCTATTGGGCAATATAGTTGCGTTAATGGTCGTTTTTGGTTATCTACTAAATTAAATAAAAATGATGAAGTTCTTATACATTCTGGTGAAGTTCATTTAAATAATCAATATAGCTTAAGTGATGTAGATCTAAAAACAGGTGACGCTGGAATTTCATATACAAATGGAGAAGTTATTGTCGGGGGGTATAATGACCTTAGCTTAGTAGAATTAAAACCGCAAACGAAAACCATTGAAGATTTTATTTTACCCATTATTTTAGAAAAAAATATTCCACAAATTCATTCCTATGATTTAATTCCTCAATATAAAACACGAATTTCAATTTTTAATGATAATGTTCAAAGCTTTAGAAATTATCGCTATCAATTTGGTACTCATGCAAATGGTGAATCATATATTCAATTTATTTCTTATTATCATAAATTTGATTTTAAAGTTGGAGTGGCAATCCCATTTGTTTTTGGGAAAGATGGTTTTAGAAAATCAGATTGGGATGATATTTTTGATTTATTTGAGCGTATTAATTATTTAGATTATTTTAATACAGAAAAAAAATATGAAATACATTTAGGAAAAATTGAGAATAAAACATGGGGTGCTGGAGGTTTACTTTATAAATATACAAATACTCAAAATTATCCAAATACAGTAAGAACTGGTTTTGATGGAACAATTTCAATGGGTAATAAATTCCTTAATTTTAATTATTTTATATCAAGTTTTAGAGATTTTAAAAATGGTGGTGGACTGATGGGAATTAGATCAGAAATGTATTTAACAGATTACTTTCCATTAACAATTGGATTTGGATTTATAACAGATCTTAATAATTATTCAGAAATCAATTCAGAACTTAAATTTTCAACAAGAACAATTTCAGGTACGGAAGTTGATATTAATTATAAATTGTTTTCAGGTGTAAATAATTATTTAAATCTCTTTTTTGAATATGATGAAATTTATTATAATGAAGAAATTATTTTTACTAGCCCGAGTAAGGATATAATTAAAAAACCTGGGGGATCTAATTGGATTTTTGGATTTGAACATAAAAAAGGTACATTAATTAGTGAAATTTCTTTTTCACTTGCTTCAAAAACAATGAATAGTGAATACTTTAATTCAGTCTATGATTTAGAAAAGGCAAGATATATTTCAATATCTGAAGATTCTATAATGAATTCTGATTCTCACTTAAATGATTTAAATAATTTTAGATTAAACCATACAACAAACCTTGAAGATTTAACTTTCCAAGACTATTTAATACCAAAAAATATTTATTCAGTTTATAGTGATCGACTGAACTTTTATGATACACCAGGAATTAAGTTTTCGATGCAAAAATATTTTGGAATTTATGGGCATTTTAATTTCAGTTATGGCTTTAAAATGGAAAAGTTAGATGCTCAATATGATAAAATTTATAATAGTTTAAGCGATGATGATAAAATTAATTTTGAATATTTACCAAAAAAATACCATAGTTTAGAAATTCATACAGGGATTGGAGATAAAGTTATCAGAGGGGTTTATGGGTTGAACTTTTTCTATAATCAATATAATGCACCAACATTTTTTAGTTTTAGTGATGAATTAACAAGTGCTGAAATGGGATTTAATATTAGTCTTCGTCCTATTCAGTTTATGCGTTTAATAATTGAAAATAAAATGATACATTTTGATTTTAATAACGATGGTGTTATTGATAAAGCGAATAATATAAATGTTGAATTTAAATTTTCAATTTAGTTAAATGTCTCATGCAAAAGAAATATTAAAGTTTGATGTTGGTGGAAAAGGATTTAAATGGGCAGCTTATTTATTAATTCTAACATCTATAACTTTAATTATTTTAGGGGTATATTTTTTATCTAATTTAATTAATGAATTTTAAAGTTTTTGCTTCGATATTAATAGGTATGTGCCTGATTGGTATGTCCTTAGGTTATGTACTTGGATTTTATGTTAGAGATATAATTGATTCTAATCATTGGGCTTATTTAGGTGCACCTTTATTGGGTATTGGTTCAGGCTTAGTAATGGTCGGTGCATTATTTAATAAACATCTCAAAACTTGATTTTATCATCTTATAAATCAATCTTAAATTTAACCTCTGAATTATTTTAAAATATTTTAATTTCGTGCTAGGCGGGGAGCTAGCGGTTCCTTGTAACCTGAAATCCGCTTCATGCAGGGTCAAATGCCGTAGGAAGGGTTTTGCTGAATTTCAATTTAATTATAAGTAGTGATGATTTTGTCAGCTCTACGCAATATATGGTGGTTAAACCCCGTCAGATCCGGAAGGAAGCAGCGGTAGATTATTTATATATGTGCCGTAGAATCCTGATAGATAGCTGGCTGTTTTTAAATTGTTGTGTCCAGAAGGTTCGACCTACGGTGCACGGAGATTTAGGAATATAATGAGTTATCAAGTATTATCTAGGAAATGGCGTCCTCAAATATTTGATGATGTTATTGGTCAATTACATATTACTAAAACATTACAAAATGCAATTCAAAAAGAACGAGTTGCACACGGTTTCCTATTTTCAGGTTTAAGAGGTGTTGGAAAAACGACAACTGCTCGAATTTTTTCAAAAGCTTTAAATTGCTCAAATCCACAAAATAATAATCCTTGTAATAAATGTAATATTTGTAAAGATATTACAAATGGGCGAAGTTTAGATGTACTTGAAATTGATGGTGCTTCTAATCGAGGGATTGATGAAATAAGAGAACTTAGAGAAGCGGTAAAATATCCACCTACAAATGGTAAATATCGAATTTATATTATTGATGAGGTTCATATGTTGACAACACATGCATTTAATGCATTATTAAAGACATTAGAAGAGCCACCACCACATGTGAAATTTATTTTAGCCACTACAGACCCTCAAAAATTACCTCAAACAATTTTATCAAGAACATTACGATTTGAGTTTAAACGCGTTCAATTACCTATATTAAAAAATTATATTCAACATATATTGGATAAAGAAAAAATAAAATATGATGATGCAAGTTTAATTCAAATAGCAAAAAAAGGTGATGGTAGTGTAAGAGATTCTCTTAGTTTGTTAGATCAAGCAATTACTTATACAAATGGAAACTTAATTTTAAATGAAGTACAAAATATATTAGGTGTTATTAGTGAAAGTTTATATTGTGAAGTATTATCTGATATAATAACAAAAAAAACAGATTTAATTTCTAATGTTCATACAGCTTTAAATTCTGGTATATCACTTGGTGATTTCATTATTGGGTTTAATCATTTTTTAAATCAAGTAATGCTTGTATTAAGTGAAGTTGATATTGATATTGAATTGGGTGATGATACAATTAAGTGGATTCAGTCACAGCCCAATTTACAAGTTTTAGATATATTAAGAATGATAGAATTATCCCAGAATTTTGAATCCAAGCTAAGGCATATGAAATATCCAATATTAAATTTGGATTCTATGTTAGTAAAACTTCTTTCAATGGAATCTACAGTTACAATTTCTGAAGTTATTCATGGAAATATAAAAAATATTCCTCCTAATCCATTTTCTCGAAAAAATATTGAGAATAAGCCCGCTGATAAAATTGAGAATAAGACTAAAGTAAAAGAATTAAAAAAAATAGACTCACCTAAATTATCCATTCCCGATGAAAAAGAAGATCCTTCGGGCAAAGTATCTGATGAAAAACCCATAATTGAAAAAAATATTGCTAAAATACAGAATAGTAAATTAGATTTAAACTTTTTTGAACGAAATTGGAATGATTTTTTAGATCAAGTAGAGGCTGAACATCCTAAATATTTAACTTATTTAGCAGATGTAAAATTAAAATCATTTATTGATGGAACTTTAACCATTCAATTAAATTCAGAAGATGAATTTAATGCAAGAGGAATAAAAAATAATCAAGTAAATTTAGAAGAAATATTAGAAACATATTCAGGAGAGAAAGTAAAATTATCACTGAATATAATTAAAGATAATTTAAAACCAACTATCGAAAAAATAGCTAATGGTATAGTTAAAAAGTCTAATGGACATCCATTATTTGAAACAATTATGGAAACTTTCGATGGTGAATTAATGAGGAGTTAATATGTTTCCAAAAGGTGGAATGGGAAAAATGATGAAACAGGCACAAGCTTTACAGGCTAAAATGGCACAAGCTCAGAGTGAACTGGGAGATATTAGTGTTGAGGCAAATTCCGGCGGAGGAATGGTTGTGGTTTGTGCAAATGGCAATAAAGAAATTACATCAATTAAAATAAATCCAGATGTATTGGAAGAAGATGTAGATTTATTAGAAGATTTAGTTTTAGCTGCAACAAACCAAGCACTTGTTAAAGCATCAGACGCCGCGGAAGAAAAAATGAATTCTGCTACAGGTGGAATGATGGGACAATTTAAAATGCCAGGAATGTAATGCTCCCTGAATCTTTACAGCGAGTTATTGAAGGTTTTAAGCAATTTCCCGGTATTGGTCCGAAAACAGCCCGCAGGCTAGCATTTTATGCGTTAAATTCGAATGTTACACAAATCCAAGGATTTGCAAATTCATTAATGAACTTAACAGAGAAAATTAAAGAATGTGGTATTTGTTTTAATATTACAGAAAATCAATATTGTGATATTTGTAATGATAAATCTAGAGATACAACTGTATTATGCATTGTAGAATGTCCTTCAGATATTTCATTAATAGAGCAAACAGGATTTAAGGGTCAATATCATGTGTTGGGTGGAATGTTATCTCCACTGGACGGAGTTGGACCAGATGATTTAAATTTTGAAAATTTCATTTCCAAAACTGAAAATTTTTCTGAAATAGTAATCGCAACAAACCCTAGTGTTGAAGGTGAAACTACAGCCTTATATATCGTAAATTTATTAAAAGATTTGCCAATTAAGGTTTCGCGACTAGCAAGGGGGTTACCATCGGGTGGGAATTTAGAATATGTAGATGAACTTACTTTATTGCGTTCAATGTCAGAAAGGGTTGAAATCACAACTTAATGCAAAAACATATTCCTAATTTACTCAGTTTATCTCGGGTTTTATTGACACCTGTTTTTTTATATTTTTTACTTTTTTCTGATCATGAGCATGCAAAATTAATTTCAGCAATAATATTTACAATTGCATCAATTACAGATGCATTTGATGGGAAAATTGCACGAAAATATGGTTATGAAACTCGAATTGGCGTATTCTTAGATCCATTAGCAGATAAATTTTTAGTATTATCTGCATTTTTTTCATTTGTATTTTTGGGGGATATTGAATTAATTATGGTTATTTTAATTTCATTTAGAGATATTTTTGTTACTATATTAAGAATGATAATGGAGGCAAAAGGAGTTACAATGATAACAAGTAAAGCGGGGAAATTAAAAACCCTTCTTCAAATTGGAACCATTAATGTAATTTTTCTTTATATATTACTAAAATTTTATAAGTATTCAAATTATTTAGAAATCTTCGATAAATACCAAATTATTTATTTATTAATGTTAATTACAACAATAGTGACGGTATATACAGGTCTTCATTATTTTTATTATAATCATAAAAAATTAAAAACAATATTATTTAACAAATGACACTGATACACAAACTAATCAGCACTTTTTTTTTATCGGAAAATTACCATACGCTCCTGGAACATGGGGTAGTTTAGGTGCAATTCTCATTTGGTGGTACATTCCGCACGATTTAATAATTCAATCCATTTTTATTTTATTATCAATCATAATTGGAACATGGAGTTCACAGATTTATGCGAACCATTTAAATTTAAAAGACCCCTCTGAAATTGTAATTGATGAAGTTTCAGGAATGTGGATTACATTATTTTTTGTTCCTCATCAATTAAGTTTATTTATAATTGGATTTGTTTTATTTAGATTTTTTGATATAAAAAAACCATGGCTAATTGATAAAGTTCAATATTATTCTGGTGGAATTGGTATTATGGCAGATGATATTCTTGCTGGAATTTTTTCTCGAATTATTATTTATATTGGAGTGATTTTATTTCTTTAAGGGCATCAATATTAACAATTGGTAATGAATTAGTTTCTGGATTTACAGTAGATACAAATTCTTCATGGTTGGGAAAAAAATTAGTTTCTCGAAAAATAATTGTTGAAAAAATAGTTTCTGTTAGAGATCAAGATGAAGCTATTAAATTTGAATTACAATCTTTATTAAATAAAAAACCAGATTATTTATTTATAACTGGTGGACTTGGTCCAACTCATGATGATATTACTCAAAATTCAATTAAAACATTTTTTAAATTGGATGAAGATTTCGATCAAAAATATTATGATACCTTGAAAGTTAAATTTGCTGAACGCGGAATTGACATGCCGGAAAGTAATCGTAGTCAAGCAATTATATATAAAAATTGTAAAATGTTAAATAATCCAAAAGGTACTGCAAAAGGGATTGAAGTTAATTTTAATAATACTAAAATATTTGTTTTACCCGGCGTACCAATTGAGATGAAAGCTATTTTTTTTGATTCAATTAATTCTATTTTACCAGTTGAATCTAAAAACTCATTGATAACTTTAAGAGCTTTTGGTATTTCGGAGAGTAGTTTAGCTAAAAAAATGAATAAAATTTTAGATGAATGGAAATCAAAAGTTGAAATTGCATTTTTGCCAAGTCATTTAGGTGTTGATGTAAGAATAAATAATTTAGTAAACCCGAAAATTAATTTATCTGAAATTGTTGAATCTATAAATTCTGTTGTTGGTAATTATTTTTTTGGAAGTGGAAGTGAAAAATTAGAACAAATAGTTGTTGACGGGTTGAAATTAAATAATTTAACACTTTCAGTTGCTGAATCATGTACTGGTGGTAAATTAGCAAATTTCATTACGTCGGTACCAGATAGTTCTTCTATTTTTATCGGTGGAATTGTGGCATATTCAAATTCGGTTAAAATGAATTTTTTAGATGTTGCTAAAGACACAATTGAGAAAAATGGTGCAGTAAGTGAAGAAGTTGCAATCCAAATGGCAAATGGAATCCGAGAAAAAACAAACTCAGATATTGGAATTGGAATTACAGGAATATCTGGTCCAACGGGTGGATCCGTTGATAAACCTTTAGGACTCGTTTTTATTGCAATTTCAGGAAAGCAAAATAATAAAGTTAAAAAATTCATACTAAAAATGGATAGAGTTATGCATCAGGAAACAACTTCCTATATTGCATTAAATATGATAAGGAGATATTATTTTAGAAAATAAACGAATATTTATAGGGATTCCTGTAAGAGTGAATTTAAGTACAATGGTAGAAATGGTTCAAACTACAATTGATGCACCATATGGTGATATTAAGTGGGTCTTTGGAAAAAATTTACATATGACACTATCTTTTTTAGGTAATTTAGATGAAAAGAAAATAAATGAATTAAGCCAAAAATTAGAAAGTCTTCAGTTTGGATCCCCGTTTAATTGTGTATTAACACATACTGGGGTTTTTCCTGATGAAAAAGAACCACGAGTCTTTTGGTTAGGTATAGAAAGAGGAAAAGATAGAGTAATTGGTATTGTTGAACAAATTAATAACATATTAATAGAATTAGATTTACCTGTTGATGATAAATTATTTATTCCTCATATCACAATTGGTCGTGTAAAAAATAAAGAAAATGTGTGGAAAATAGGTTCAGATAATTACTTAAATGCCGTATTTTCACCTACGAGATTCCCCGTGAATTCAGTACATTTGTATCAAAGTGAATTAACTCAACAAGGAGTTAAGTTTACAACAATCGTTTCAAACAATTTACAATAAAGAGGACTTTATTATGGAAAGCAAAGCAAAAGGTAAAAATTTAGATTTAGCCATTACTCAAATTGAAAGACAATTTGGGAAGGGTTCAATTATGAAAATGGGAGATAAAAAAGCATTAAGTATTGAATCTATTTCGACAGGTTCAATTTCATTGGATGCAGCTATTGGAATAGGTGGTATTCCCAAAGGACGAATAATAGAAATTTACGGCCCTGAATCATCTGGTAAAACAACATTAACTTTGCATATTATTACAGAAGCTCAAAAAGCAGGTGGTTCGGCAGCTTTTATTGACGCTGAACATGCGCTAGATCCGATTTATGCAAAAAAATTGGGGGTAGATACAGATACTTTATTAATTTCTCAACCAGACACAGGTGAACAAGCTTTAGAAATTACGGAAACTCTTGTGAGAAGTGGAGCATTGGATGTAATTGTAATTGATTCGGTTGCTGCATTAGTTCCAAAAAATGAATTGGATGGTGAGATGGGAGATTCCCACATGGGATTGCAGGCAAGATTAATGTCACAAGCATTAAGAAAATTAACAGGTACTGTTGCTAAATCTAAAACGTCAGTTATTTTTATTAATCAATTAAGACATAAAATTGGTGTAATGTTTGGAAGCCCTGAAACAACAACAGGAGGGAATGCACTTAAATTTTATTCATCACTTCGGTTAGACATTAGGAGAATTGGTCAAATTAAAGATGCCGACCAAGTGGTAGGAAATAGAACTCGTGTTAAAGTAGTAAAAAATAAAGTAGCACCCCCATTTAAACAGACCGAATTTGATATAATGTATGGTGAAGGTATTTCATATATTGGTGACTTATTGGATTTAGCTGTTACAGCAAATATTGTACAGAAAATGGGAGCATGGTTTTCTTATGGCGATGCTAAAATTGGTCAAGGCCGAGAAAAGGCAAAACGATATTTAGCTGAAAATGAATCTATTACTGTTGAAATAACAGAAAAAGTAAAAGCATTTTTAGGAATAGAAACTGAAAAATAATATTTTAATAATTTGTATAGGATAAAATTTATTTTCAAAATACTATTATTTATATTTAATGTAATCTTTTTTTCTACTCTTGCTTTTTCTACTGAATTAGATTTTGAAGTTGTGGTGCATAATGAAGGTGCTTCAACAAAAAATCTTATTTTCCATACTATGAACAATCAATTCCTCGCGATTTTAGATAGTAATTTAGTTCCATATTGGCAAATTAAGGTTGATGAAATAGGTTTAGATTTTAAAGTAAATCAAAATAATTTAACTTATTTTCAAAAAGATAGTACTTCTTGGATTGTATTAAATTCAGAAATGCAAGAGGTAGATACTTTAAAATGCACAAACGAACTAAAAGCTGATTACCATGATATTCAATTATTAGAAAGTGGTGGTTATATTTTACAATCATATCATGATGAAATTATGGATATGTCGCAATATATTTCAAATGGATATACAAATGCGGTTGTAAATGAGTTGGTCATTCAAGAATTTGATGTAAATCATAATTTAATTTTTGAATGGTATGCACATGACCATTTAAATATTGGTGATTATTCAACTTTAAATTTATTTCTTGCTGATTTTACCTGGATGCATGGTAATAGTATTGAAATTGATTTTGATGAAAATTTGATTTTATCAAATAGACGAAGTAGTGAAGCAATTAAAATAGATAGAAATACAGGTGATGTTATTTGGATTTTAGGTGGTCCAATGAGTGATTTTACATTTCTTCATGATTCCTTTAATGGATTTTCTAAACAACATGATGTGAGAAGATTGCAAAATGGAAATATTTTAATTTTTGATAATGGTACTCAACATACTCCTCAAATATCTCGAATTATTGAATATGAGTTAAATATAGACAATATGACTGCTGATTTAATTTGGGAATATAGTCACCCTGAGGAATATGTGGGATTATCGATGGGTAGTGTTCAACGATTAGAAAATGGAAATACATTAATTAATTGGGGGAATATTTCAAATTCGGGTGCTATCGTTACAGAAGTTAATATGGAAAAAGAAATTGTCATGGAAATTCATTTTCCAATGGGTAATAATATTTATAAAGTTCGAAAAAATGATTGGCAATTTAATATTGATTTAATGAAAGCTGACTTAAACTTAGATCAAATAATCAATATTTTAGATATATTAGCTGTAGTTAATATTATTTTAGATTCCAATTCATCAAGTACTGCTTTTCAATTATTTAAAAGTGATTTAAATAATGATGGAGAAATTAATATTGCTGATATTATTATAATGATTACACTTATTTTGGAATAGAATTTCCTTCAGAATCTATATTTTTATGGGGTTTTTTTATATCATTAAATAAAATTGATTCTATTTTTAATCCAATTGAATTAATGAATCTGGTTTGATAAAAAACCACTTAATTGAACCTATATTTTTAATTTTATTTAACTTACTTTCAGCATCTATAATCAATTTAAAGCTTACCCTTCTTGAACTTTTTTCATCTTCAAATCTTGACTGCCCATCAACATTGTATAAAATTTTACTCGATGAATATCCAATTGATGAAAGTATATTACGTGTCCAAAGATCTATTTCCCCAATATTATAAATATTTAAAACATATTTTAATACATTTGAGCTTCTTTTTTGGGATAATTTCATATTTTTTAAATATGCTTCCAGCCCTCTTTTTTCCCCATCACCCCAATCACTACTTGTATGACCTTCAATTTGAATAGCACTAATCTGGTTCCTAAATTGTTCATTTTTTATAATAAAAATATACCTAGGAAAAAATATATCTAAAATATTTTTAAATTGGTCTGAAAGTTCAGCCTTCCCTTTTTTAAATAAAACCTCTGAACTATTAAATTTAAATGCAAGTGTAGTAGGATCGAAATCTGCTTCCCAATCCTCAAATTCATCGGAAAATTCTTCTTTGATTTCAGAAGCAATATCTTGCTTGATTAATTGATAATCTATAACAATGTCTTTGGCCGATTCAGCAATTTCACTGGAGTTACTAATATAATTTATAGAAATAAAAAGAAAGATAATTGTTAAACCAGTCATTACATCAGATACATAAGTCCAATAATCTTCACTTTGTTTTTGCCTTTTGAATTTAGCCAATTTAAATATTGGAATCAGGTTTAGATATTTGATCTAATCTTAATTCGGCATCTGTCACAATTCTAAATACAACACGTCTGGAAGTGATTTTATCTTCAACGACACGAGGACCTATTTCTATATATTTTAGTTGACTTGAAGAATATCCAATCGAAGTGATTTTATTTCGTGTCCAAATATCAGTATCTCCAATATCTTCAATTTTCAATACAAATTCTAATACTTTTGCACTTCTTAATTGAGATAATTCCATATTTTTTATATAAGCAGTTAATCCTGTTGTTTTGCTATCCCACTCACTGCTCGTATGTCCTTCAATCTGTATTGCATAGATATATTCTCGGAATTTTAAATTTTTTAAAATTTTTAAATATCTTGGAAAAAAATCATTTAATATAGATTTAAATTCGGGAGTAAGTTCTGAGCTACCTTTTTTAAATAGCACATCTGGGCTATTAAATTGAAAAGATAGAGTTGATGGATCCACTAAAGCATTCCACATACCCATTTCATTTAGGAATTCAAATTTTATAGATTCTATAATTTCCTCTTTTATTTTTTCAAAATTTTCCACAATGTCCTTTGCATCATCATTTTCTAACTTTACACTATGAATATAGGTAATTGCAATAAATAAGAAAACTACCATTAGCCCAGACATGATTGCCGAAATATGAATAGAATATTCATCATCTTGTTCATGGCGTAAAGTCATTAAATAACTTTATGCTTTTCTTTTTTATACATTTATTTTAGCTTTATCCTCAAGAAGATGTTTTAGAGTATATATGAGCCTTTTATTATTATCTGTTATTTGTTGAGTTTGATTATCTGACTCTTTTAATAATTTTTTAATATTTGTATTTAATTCTTGAAGTTCTATTACAGATCTGACTTGCCATTTCCCAGCTTCATCAGCTTCCGTTGATTTCTTCTCAAATGATTGGCTCATTTTTTCAGTTGCTTCTAACATTGTTTTACCAAGGTTTTCAGAAAATTGACTCATATTTTGTTCAATACTAGGTACAACCTCTTTAGTTGATTCTCCAACGGTAAGAGTAAATTTATTGATTGAATGTTTAAGATTTTCATTGGTTTGGGTAATTGAACTAACTAATTCTTTAAATTGTTTTTTTAAATCTTTCTGTTGATCTTCCTGACTCTGTTCTGTTTGGAATCTTAATTTTTTAATTCCATCAGAAATATCACCTAAAATTACAGAATATTGAGATAATCCAGATAATTTAGAGGTCAATTCATCAAGTTTAGCACTATAATCGTCTTTAACAAGAAGCTCTTGTAATAGTGATACCATTTGTTTTTGACTTTCATCTGTATTAGTTTCAATTCCAATGGAACTAGATAATTTTTTAATAAATGATAGTAATTCGTCGTTATTTGATTTATTACTATCTAGTAGCTTTTTTATTTGAGATTCTAAATTTTGAGGAGTTTCATTGGATTGGGAGTCCGCCTTTAAATTTAATTGATTTATACCTTTAAGCATCTCACTCATTAAATGTGCTAACGATTTATTATTATCCCCTGATAATTTTAAATTTAATTCATCAAGTTTTTCATTATAATCATTACGATTTAATAACTCTTTTAATATGGGCACAACATTTTCAGAGTTTGATTCAATGGATTCTTGGGTGTCGGGGATTTCGTCTTCTTCATCTTCTCGACTTAATTCAAACTTTTTTAAAATTGTTAAAATAATACCTGTAATTGATGAAACAAATGCAAGTTTTAATCCTTCAAGAAGTTTGGGCACAGATGTGTCGATGTTGTTTACATCAAATGCATATAATCCGATAGCAATACCAGTAAATGTACCTAAAATCCCTAATGATGACAAAATAGTTGGTAAAATATATTTGTGTTTTGGATGATTTCTCAGCAAAACATAAAATGCAATAATTATAACAATTGATAATGGCGTTAAAATACTCTGTAACATTTTTCCCTTTATTCAGAATGCCAAATATAATAGGATGAGTTAATTCAATTATAATGAAAATCTAATTAATTTTATTGAATTTATTTTAAATATTCACCATTTATTTAATTTTATACTATTAGGTTTTGAAATATGTTATCTAATAATTGAATTTCAGTACATTTTTCTGATGATTTACGAATATAAAAAAAATAATTCTTCATGTGAAATAAATAGCTAATCACTATTAAATTTTCTATCAAGATTAGGAGTAAATATTGAAAGTTGAGTACATGAATAAGGGCCAATGGGGCAAAGTGGTCGCTTTTTTTTCTGTAAGAACAGAAGAAGGATTTATAATAAAAGGCCTAAAACTCATTGAAGGAATAAATGGAAAATTTGTAGGATTTCCAAGTGAAAAAGGAAAAGATGGTGAATACCGAGATACTGTATTAGCTACAAAAGAGTTAAGAGAAAAGTTAACTCAATTTGCTATAAAAGAATATGGTGGTGATGTAATGCATAATTCAGGCTATGGAAATAATACACCAAATGATTTTAACAATGAAATGCCAGCTCCACAATCAGCACCTGCACCAGCTAAAGCATACGACGATGACATACCTTTTTAAATTTTAAATGTCGCAAATTATTGCGGTAGGGGTAGGTGGTTTTATAGGTGCAACTTCAAGATATTTTGTCGGGCTCAAATTAGTAGATATTTTTTCTAAATCATTTACACCAACTTTAGTTATAAATATAATTGGCTGTATTTTATTTGGATATTTTGTAAATCACAGTTTTATAACAGAATCAAATTATCCTTTAAAAGAATTTATACTTATTGGAATTTTAGGTGGATTTACAACTTTTTCGACTTTTGGATTTGAATTTATTTCTTTAATTCAAAAAGGACAACAACAAATGGCATTTATTTATATCGGATTAAGTATTATTCTTGGTGGAATCGGGTTATATCTTGGAATAAGTTTGAACCGATTATTTTCATGAACAAATAAAATATTATATAATGGAGCGTTACTATGGCATGGTTTTTTAAATTTATAAATTCATCAATAGGTAAGAAATTTATAATGGCACTTACTGGATTATTATTAAGTTTATTTTTAATTATTCATCTGGGGAATAATTTATTGCTACTGGTTGATGAAGATATTTTTAATAGCTTAGTTGGAGGTCTTGGAGGATTAAAGCCTTTAGTCCGTGTTATTGAAGTATTATTAGCAATTCTGTTTATGATTCATATTATAAATGGAATTCGTCTCACAATTCAAAATAAAAAATCCTCACCACAGGGAAATAAAGTAAATAGTGGTACAGAAACTGCCTCTATCTCATCACAAACAATGGCTATTTCAGGAATTACAATCTTAGCATTTCTTATTTTTCATTTAAGAACAATTTGGGTAAAATTTCAAGAAATGCATGCTTCACAAGATCATGAGTTTTTCAATGTTGTAGCAGAGTCTAATATTGGGTTTGGGAATATTTGGATAACTATTTTTTATATTATTGCATTAATTTTATTATCAATGCATTTAAAACATGGTTTTCAGTCTGCATTTCAAACATTTGGATTGTCAGACAGTCGATATAAAACAATTATAAATTGTATAGCAGTTTTTTTCTGGTTTGTAATTCCCGGATTATTTATTACAATTGCTATATATTTTGGTTTCTTCTTTAACAATTAATAAAAGGGTTAAACAATGGCTTTAGATTCAAAAATACCTGAAGGTCCACTCTCAGAAAAATGGACAAAACATAAGTTTAACATGAAGTTGGTAAATCCTGCCAATAAACGCAAATATAAAATTATTGTTGTAGGAACAGGTTTAGCTGGGGCTTCAGCCTCTGCAACTTTAGCAGAGCTAGGTTACGAAGTTGAGGCATTTTCTTACCATGAATCACCAAGAAGAGCACATAGCATCGCGGCTCAAGGTGGAATAAATGCTGCAAAAAATTATCCAAATGATGGTGATAGTATTTATCGTCTATTCTATGATACAATAAAAGGTGGTGATTATAGAGCAAGAGAAGCAAATGTATATCGACTTGCAGAAGTCAGTAATAATATTATTGACCAATGTGTTGCACAGGGAATTCCTTTTGCGCGAGAATATGGAGGATTATTAGATAATCGTTCATTTGGTGGAGCCCAAGTTTCAAGAACTTTTTATGCGCGTGGGCAAACAGGACAACAATTATTACTTGGTGCATATTCAGCATTAATCAGACAGATGAATTTGGGAAAAGTGAAATTCCATAATCGTACAGATATGTTAGATATGATTATTCATGAAGGGAAAGCCCGCGGAATTGTTACTCGAAATTTAGAAACAGGAGAAATAAAAGCTCATACAGCAGACGCTGTCATTTTAGCAACCGGTGGTTATGGCAACGTATTCTTTCTTTCAACAAATGCTATGGCTTCTAATGTTACAGCATCTTGGAGAGCGCATAAACATGGTGCATATTTTGCAAATCCATGTTTTACACAAATTCACCCAACATGTATTCCTGTTGCGAGCGACCATCAATCAAAACTCACATTAATGAGTGAAAGTTTAAGAAATGATGGACGTGTTTGGGTACCTAAGAAAAAAGGTGATGACCGAAATCCAAAAGATATTCCTGAGAATGAACGGGATTATTATTTAGAAAGATTATATCCATCATTTGGAAACCTTGTTCCGCGAGATGTCGCTTCCCGAAGAGCAAAAGAAATGTGCGATTTAGGTCATGGCGTTGGACCTACAAAATTAGCTGTTTATCTTGATTTTGAAGATGTAATTGAACGAAATGGAAAACCTTGGGTTGTTGAAAAATATGGTAATCTATTTGATATGTATAAACAAATTACAGGAGAAAATCCATATAAATCACCAATGATGATTTATCCTGCAGTACACTATACTATGGGTGGTTTATGGGTAGATTATAATTTAATGTCTTCTTTACCTGGGTTGCATGTATTGGGAGAGGCAAATTTTTCTGATCATGGTGCTAATAGGTTAGGTGCAAGTGCATTAATGCAAGGCTTAGCCGATGGATATTTTGTAATACCTTATACAATTGGTGATTATTTAGCAACGGAATCATTAAAGCCATTATCACCTAAGGATAATGTGTGTACCGAAGCTGTAAAAAATGTTCAAAACCGAACTAAAAAATTATTAAATATTAATGGTTCTAGAACGGTTGATGATATACACAAAGAATTAGGTAAAATTATGTGGGAATATGTAGGTATGGCTCGTGAGAAATCAGGACTTGAAACTGCATTAGAAAAAATTCCTAAACTTCGTAAAGAATTTTGGAAAGATGTAAAAGTACCTGGCTCAGCTAATGAATATAATCCTGAACTAGAGAAAGCTGCTCGTTTAGCAGATTTTCTTGAATTAGGTGAACTCATGGCAAGAGATGCACTTGAAAGAGAGGAATCATGTGGTGGTCATTTTCGTGTTGAACATCAAACAGATGAAAATGAAGCAAAACGAAATGATGAAGATTTTACTCATGTTGCGTCTTGGGAATTTGAAGCTGAAGGGAAATCAAAACTTCATCAAGATAAACTTACATTTGAAAATGTTAAATTGACTACAAGGAGTTATAAATAATGAAAGTCACTTTACAAGTTTGGAGACAAAAAAATAGAACTACAACCGGAGATTTTGTTAGTTATGATGTTGAAAATGTATCAGGAGATATGTCATTTTTTGAAATGTTAGATATGTTAAATAACTCATTAATTTCTGAAGGTGAAGACCCGATATCATTTGATCATGATTGTAGAGAAGGTATTTGTGGTACATGCGGTGTATCAATAAATGGGCGAGCACATGGTCCATTAAAGGGTGTTACTACTTGTCAACTCCACATGCGAAGTTTTAGTGATGGAGATGTTTTAGTTGTAGAACCATGGCGTGCATCTGCTTTTCCTGTTATAAGAGACTTAGTCGTAGATAGAACTTCATTTGATAAAATAATGGAAGCTGGTGGGTATGTTTCAATTAAAACAGGTGGAACTCCCGATGCAAATGCTATTCCAATTCCTAAATTTGATGCTGAAGAGGCAATGGATTCAGCTTCATGTATTGGTTGTGGGGCATGTGTTGCTTCTTGTAAAAATTCTTCTGCTATGTTATTTGTAGGTGCAAAAGTTTCTCAATTTGCATTATTACCACAAGGGAAAGTCGAACGCAAAGAGCGTGCATTAAATATGGTTGCAACAATGGATGACGAAGGGTTTGGAAATTGTTCAAATACAGGTGCTTGTGAAGTAGAATGTCCAAAAGAAATTTCAATTATAAATATTGCACGATTAAATAGAGAGTTTTTTAAAGCAAGTTTTAATTAGATTCTATAGAATTAATCCAATCTCTGATTAATTTAACACCTTCTTTATGAACTAATTTTCTACCCAATTCTGGCATCATAATTCCAGAATCACTCGACTCCATTCTATAAATAATAATTGACTCATCTGGATTTCCAGGTACAATATTATATTTTAAATTTCCCGAACCACGCCCAGAGGCAACGGGTGTTTTATAATAACCAATTTTGTGTAAATCATTTTCAGAATAATTTAAATACAAACCAGAAGTCATTGCAGGCCCATTTGAATTATGGCAATGTCCACAATTAATATCTAAATATGCTCTTGCTCTATTTTCAAGTGAAAAATGAGAATCTTCCCAATTTGCTGTAATAGGTATTGATTCAATCTCAGGTAAATTTTCAATTAACCCCATTTGAATCATTTTTTCTAATTGATGATATGGTTTTATTTCTGTAGTTTTGAAATTACAGTTTAATAATCTTGGCTTTGGTCCGATGGGTAAAAATTGATTTTCACTTACATGACATCCTTTACACATATTTACATTTGGTACAAGATAGTTAGCTTTCTGAGGTTTACCATCCAAATCTATCCACGAAACAATTTGTCTATCCCCTGCAATTTCTAAAAATGCATCTGTTTGTTCAGCATTCCAAATATAGGGATATCCAAACCAACCTTCGTTGGTATTTATTAATAATCGAGTTTCAATTATTTGCCAATTATTTTTAGGTTCTCTAAAATCAATGGGGTAATAAAATGTTTTTATTAGAATCGTTCCAATTGGAAAATCAAAATTTTCAGGATTTATATAGGACATTTTCTGTCCTTCAGGTAGTACTAAAAATCTGAGTTTATGGGCGTAATCTGTAAAAAGAGGAGTAGATATTTGGTAAGGAATAACATTTAAGTTTGGGATTTGATTTTTTAGTGGTCCATTAAAAAAATGATAATCAGATAATTTTGGTTGAGCATAATCTAAAATCCCACTTATTCCTAAAGAAATAAAGATTATCCATATATATTTTATAACTTCATACATTAATTTATTTAAGAATTGTAGGAGATATGCGTGGTAACCGGCAAGTAAATGAAGATTCATCTTGAGAAAAGGAGGTAAAAAATGGTGTGTACCAATTTGTAAAATTATTATTAATATCTAAATTTAAAAATTCAGCATTATTGTTATTCTCTATACAGAATCTATTTTCATTAATAATTTTTCCTTTTGAATCAATATATTGAGGATCAGGATTACCATCATAAACAATTTCTGGTACGTCTTTCCAAAACTTTAAAAACATTAATTGGCCAATTTCATGTTTTAAAGTAGGTATTTGTGGTTTTCTTTCAAATTTATTATCATGAATGTAAATTGATGATGTGTATGGATTATATAACGAATCTAAAATAGGATCCTCTGTAATAAAATAGCTTACAACAGCTGTTCCGACTGTTTTATTATCAATTATATCATTTTCAAAAATTTCTACTCCACTTGTAGCTAAAACCATTATTCCAGTTCCTGCGGGAACTGTTCCAACTATGTTTCCGGGAGGAGCAAAATTAAATAAATTATTATCTTTTACTAAATTATTATAAACTCGAATATTATGTCCGTCTTTTACTTCTAAGTCTGGTAAATCAAATACTAAAATACCACCTGTATTATCATGCGCGTAATTATCAAAAACATCCGCGTTCGTACTATTTTCAATTTCAATTCCTGCTACATTATGAAATGCTTCACAATTTTTAACAATAATATTTTTAGACTGTCCAACATAAATACCTGCATCTGATGCACCAATTGCGATACAACCATCAATTAAAATATTTGAACACTGTACGGGGTAAATACCATAAGATCCATTTGTTGGCTTTGGACCATTTGTCCATTCTGTTTTTACATTATAAAAATAAATTATATCGGTATCTTGTGCTTTTATCCCATCACCTTTTGTGTTCTGTGCGGTGAAATTTTTGAGAGTAATATTTTTACAATTGATGACGCGTAAACCCTCAGCACCGTCTTCTTGATTAATAAAAGAAAGAATTGAATTATTCATATCATTTCCTTCAATTGTAATATTATTCTTACCTTCAATTGAAAGCGTTCCTTTTATTTCAAATTCACCAGAAGGAATTTTTATGATGCCACCTGTTTCAACTAAAATAAGTTGAGTTTGGAAATCTTTTTCAAAGTTACTAAAAAGAAGAATATTAATTGAAAATATAAAAGTTAAAATGAGTTTAAAATTATGTTGTATCATAGCGTCAATTTATGAGTTATTATTATATAGAAACATTATTATTTTTTTGAATAACATCAGCGATTAAAAAGGCGAGTTCAATTGCTTGGCTTGCATTTAAACGAGGATCACAATGAGTATGATATCGATCTCCTAAGGATTTGTCTGTAATTTCTGCTAATCCTCCAGTACACTCCGTTACATTCTGCCCGGTCATTTCTAAATGAATACCTCCTGCATGCGTGCCTTCGGAATTATGAATTTCTATATTTGTTTTTACTTCATCTAATATATGGTCAAATGGTCGTGTTTTATACCCACTTTCAGATTTAATTGTATTTCCATGCATAGGGTCACATGACCAAATTACAATTTTACCTTCAGATTGAATTCGTTTTATTAAATTTGGTAAATGATTTTGAACGAGACCTTTACCATATCTTGAAATTAATGTAATTTTTCCTGCTGTATTATTTGGATTTAAAATATCAATCATTTTTATAAGTTCATCTGGATTTAATTTTGGCCCACATTTAATTCCAATTGGATTTTTTATACCTCTACAATATTCAATATGGCCACTATCAATAAAACGAGTTCTATCTCCAATCCATAAAAAATGGGCAGACGTATTATACATCTCACCGGAGGTTGAGTCCATTCGTGTTAATGCTTCTTCATATGGTAAAAGTAACGCTTCGTGTGATGTATAAAAATCAACTTTTCTTAATTGAGTTGTTGTCTCTGCATTAATTCCTAATGCATCCATAAAATTTAAATTTGCTTGAATTTGGTTTGCTAAATCTCTATATCGTTCTGCTTGAGGACCACTTTTAACAAATCCCATATTCCAAGATTGAACATGTTTTAAATCAGCAAATCCACCTGCTGCAAAAGCTCTAAGTAAATTTAATGTTGATGCTGCTTGGGAATAGGCTTTTAATATGCGGTTTGGGTCAGGGTTTCGACTTGATTTATCAAATGAAATCCCATTTATTATATCACCTTTATAACTTGATAATTCAATACCATCTTTTTTTTCTGTATCACTTGACCTTGGTTTTGCAAATTGTCCTGCCATTCTTCCAAGTTTTACAATGGGTAAATGTGTACCCGCAGTAAGAATAATAGCCATCTGTAATATAACTCTAAAAGTATCTCGGATATTATTTGCATTAAATTCTGCAAAACTTTCTGCACAATCCCCCCCTTGTAAAATATATCCTTTTCCTTCAGCAACCTGAGCCAAAGATTTATTTAATGCCCTCACTTCCCCTGCAAAAACGAGAGGAGGAAATTGTTTTAATTGATCTGTTGCATTTGATAAATCATCTTGTGAGGGATATACAGGTAGATGTTTTAATGTGAACTTATTCCATGAACTTGGACTCCATTTATTTGCCATTTTCGTCCTTTGTTAATTTTGTTGTTTGAATTTGTATTGCTTCATTTATTTGCTTTATCATCATTTTTGTATATGGATTATAAGTTTGTAAATCTTTATATAATTCCCAAGTATCATTACATGTTTGATTTACTAAATCTAATAAATTTCGAAATCCTTCAGTATCAATTGTTGACCTTTTTGCACCAAATTCTTTTAATGATCTTCCTATAAAATGTGTAATTCCTTGACTGTTTGATGCGAGTTTATCATGAGTATCTGGATCAATTTGAATTACCTCTATCCCTTGTCCTGAAAAATATTGTTTCCAAAAATGATAAATATCATAAACATCTCTTTCAGGGTATGCCATCATTTTTAGATTTTTATTTGTTTGATATGAATCGGGGCCAAATAAGGGGTGAGTGGCAATATAACCAATATTTTTTGGTAAATATTCTTTCATTAATTCTTGTGGATATTTTTTTACTGAACAAACATCAATAACAGTTGATTTTGGATTTAACTGATCTTTTATACGAATGATAACATCTTTAAGTGAACGAATTGGAACACAAATAAAAATAGTATCACATTGGATTACTTTTTTCATTGATGTAAATTGAATGCCATCAGGTTCCATTTGTGGCTCTGGGTCATACGCTAAAACATCAAACCCTTTTTGCAATATTGAACTTAATATTTTCCCAAAACGCCCAAAGCCAATTATACCTACTTGTTTCATATAATTTTACCTATAAATAAAAATCCCGCAAAATATTGCGGGACAAATGATATTATTCGAATTAGAAATAGCATCATCCGCCCGATTTTCGATAATTCCAATAATAATAATTAAACATACACATTAAGAAAAATTACCCCTTTGTAATTCCATAGACCAAGGATTATTTATCTTTTCGTTGAATTTGTTTAGAAGATTTAAATACGGCTGTAAAAATACGGATTAACTGATTTTCTGATAATTTTCCTGAAGAATATTGTGTGAGTCTTTGAATAATTTCAGTTTCTCTATTTAAATCCTCTACAGAAATGTCTAATTCTTGCTTTAATTCTCCAACCTCTCTTACTATTCGCATACGATTTTCTAATAAATTTAGAATTTTTTCATCTATGTCGTCAATATTCTGTCTGAGGTTTTTTAATCGTTTGTCCATAACAAATATTAATAGTTCTTTTATTAATATTCAAAGTACTATTCCTTTTGATTAATTAAATTATTGATAATTTTTGTAATTCATTTTATAAAATTTAAAACCCACTTAAAGCATCACTTTAACTTATCTCTTGGTTTTAATATAAAAAATACCTTAAAATATACTATCATTAAGTATGTATTATTTAAATTAATCAAAATTATATAATTATTTTAGAAAAGATCAGAGGAATTTCCTCAGATATTTTAGCCTCATTAATTGATATTATGACAATTGAGTATAATATCTATTTACAACCCTCAAAATTAATCAATTTTTTTTAATAAAAAAAGGAAAAGACACAATGAGAATAGTTAAGAACATAATAATGTTATTAATGTTAGTAGGAGTAGTATTAGCAAGTCAGGAGAGAGTAGATGCATTAGGCGGAAACGCAGCATTCTGGTCTGATGATGAAGCTAATATTGGAATATTTCCACAGAAAATTAATAATTTCAATTTAGCCGTGACTGATGGAAGCGATTTTTATGTCAGTTGGGGTGATGATATGAAATTTGGTTTTTCTGGGGGATCAGCAACTGATTTTCTTAATTTATCCTGGGGTATGAACAATATGGGATTAAATTTCGGGCTTAATATGATACCTGCTGTAGAAGCTGATACAGCGGGGCTAGGTGCTGAAGATGCAGTAAACGTAATTAATGCTTCATTTGGTATGGATATGGATTTTGGTGATGTTGGTGTACATTTTAATAATGAAGATGGTACAAATATTGGGGCTGCTTTTAGAAGGTCTCAAGATTTATGGTTATTTTCAAATGCACTTGTTACTTTTGTTATGGAATCTCCTGAAGTAGGAGATGCTGTAATGAGTTTAGGTGCTGATTTATACACGCACTTAGACATTGCTGAAAATACAACTGGATTATTTGCTTTAGGTTTTGGTTATACAAACTCCGGTGATGGTGATATTACTTTTCCAGCAATGACTTTTGCTGTTGAATCTGCATGGACTGACTGGGCAACAGTTAGGGCTGGTTTTACTAAAGACTGGAGCTTAACAAATACTGTTAGTGACGGGGTTATGCCTAGCTTTGGATTAGGGTTTAATAAGGGTAGTTTTGTACTTGATATGAATGTAGGTACAGATTTATTTACAAATCCTGTTCAAAAGGTAACCGGGTTTAGTAGCTTAGGTGCTACATCATTTAATTTAACATATAAATGGTAATCCTAACTTATTAAATGTATTATATATAAAGGGTGCAATTTGCACCCTTTATTTTTTAACTAAAATTTATAAATAAAAAAATGACTAAATTAAAATTACATTGGCAAATATTAATCGCAATGGTGTTTGGTATTGGTATTGGCCTTTATTTTCAAGATACTGAGTTTAATTCGAATAAATTATATGGACTAATTGCTTCCTTTGGAACAATATTTGTTCGTTTATTAAAAATGATCATTGTCCCGTTAATTTTTACATCAATCATTACCGGTGTTGCATCCATAAAAGATAGTAGCCGTTTAGGTAGGCTCGGTATTAAAACACTATTATATTATACCATGACAAGTCTATTCGCAATAATTATTGGTTTAACATTAACAAATTTAATCGAGCCAGGAATTGGTGTAGAATTGGGATCGAACGGTAGTTTTGATGCATCTAATTTGAAAACACCTGGCTCACCTGCTGAAATATTAATTCGAATGGTGCCTTTAAATCCATTTAATGCTGCAGCTAGAGGAGATATGTTAGGAATTATCTTTTTTGCTATTTTTCTTGGTATTTCAATTTCGAGGGTAAAGAATCAACAACAATCAACATTATCCAATTTTTTTGAATCAATGTTTCAGGCAATTATGAAAATGACAGAAACAATCATAAAATTTGTTGCTCCTATTGGTGTTTTGGGATTAATAACAAAAGCTGTTGCCAATTCAGGATTTGAAATTTTTACAGCGGTAGGAAAATATATGATGACAATAGCCTTTGGTTTGTCAATTCATATTTTCTTCGTATTACCATTATTTTTCTTCCTTATGACAAAAACTAATCCAATGAAACATTTTAAAGCAATTTCTTCTGCAATGGCAACTGCATTTTCCACAAGTTCATCGAGTGCAACACTTCCTGTAACGATGAAATGCGTTAAAGAAAATGCGGGGGTTTCTAATGAAACAGCTAGTTTTGTTTTGCCAATGGGTGCGACGGTAAATATGGATGGTACTGCCTTATATGAATGCGCTGGTGTAATTTTTATAAGCCAAGTATTGGGGATTGATTTGAGTATTTCTCAACAGTTCACCGTTGTAATCACTGCATTATTGGCTTCTATCGGTGCAGCAGGAATTCCGAGTGCAGGATTAGTAATGATCTTTATTGTAACTCAGGCAGTTGGGTTTAGGGATGAAGATGTCGCTTTAATAATTGGAACAATGCTTGCAGTAGATAGACCATTAGATATGTTTAGAACTATGGTAAATATTACAAGTGATAGTATTGGTGCGGCTGTTATTGCTAAATCTGAAGGTGAAAAATTATATCAAAATTCATAATTTGAATGTGATAAAAAATATATTTCTCACTCCATTATTATTGTGAAATACAGAACAATTAACTATTATATTAACAGCTGTATTAGCATCCATTGGTACGGCTGCTGTACCCGGTGCAGGAATTATTATGTTAGTCATTATTTTAGAATCTGTAGGTGTACCAAGTGCAGGAATAGCTCTTATTTTAGGTGTTGATCGAATTTTAGATATGATTAGAACTACTGTAAATGTAACAGGAGATTCCTCTGTTGCTGTATTTATTGCAAGCTCTGAGAACCAAATTAATATTCCAGATAGAAAACTACATGATTAAAAAAAAATGTAAAAATTTGTAATAAAACTTTGTTAATTTATTACCTATTAGGAATCTCCTAATTTTTAATTTAATAATCAATCAGAGGAGTCAAATGAACAATTTGATAAAGATAACATTTTATATGTTAATACTAAATTCACTTGTAATAGCTGGAACAGTTTCTGGTAAGGTTACAGATGAAAATAATAATGGATTACCCGGTGTAAATGTGGTTGTTGAAGGTACAAGTTTAGGTGCGTCAACGGATGGTGATGGTGATTTTAATATTCTTAATGTTCCGACAGGTAGTCAAACGATTACCGTTTCATACATTGGTCTTGAATCTCAAAGTTCAAGTGTTAATGTTGGTTCTGGTGAATCAAAAGTTAATTTTACACTTAGTACTTCCGCAGTTGTTGGTAAAGATGTAACAGTTGTAGGTTCTCGATTTAACCCGAGAACAATTATTGATTCTCCTGTACCTATTGATAATATTTCATTAAGGGAATTAAAATCTACAGGACAGCAAAGCATAGACCAAATGTTAACCTATAAGATTCCATCATATAATTCTCAACAACAAACTATTTCTGATGCTACTGCACATTTTGATCCAGCTGATTTACGAGGGCTTGGACCAAGTAGGACATTAGTATTAGTTAATGGTAAACGGAAGAATGCGAGTTCGCTTGTTTACATTAATGATACACCAGGTAAAGGTGAAGTTGGTGTAGATATGAAAAGTATTCCTGCTTCTTCAATAGAACGCGTTGAAGTATTAAGAGATGGTGCATCTGCACAATATGGATCTGATGCGATTGCTGGTGTGGTAAACATAATTTTAAAAGATGATGTTGGCACCGAAATTAATTTATCTTCTGGGCAAACAACAGCTGGTGATGGTTTTAATATGGGTGCAAATGTAAACCACGGAATGAAAATTGGAGATAATGCTTCTTTAAATATTACGGCTTCATATTTTGACCAAGAAGAAACAAATAGAGCTGGTGAACCGGGAAGCGATGCTTTATTTATAGACTTAGTTGGTTTAACTGATGAAACTGGATTTATTGATGCACATCCTGATTTAGGGATGCATGTTGGTCTGCCAAATATGACATCTATGGATTTTTATTTAAATGGTAGTTATAATTTATCAAATGGTATGGAATTATATTCATTTGGTGGTGTTACAAAAAGAGATGGATTAAGTTATGCTCTATATCGTGCTCCATATTGGATACCTGATGAAAATAATTTACTTCACGACGAAGGAGAATTATACGAAGGATTCCAGCCAACATTTGAAACAGATATTACGGATAATTCATTTACAATTGGATTAGCTGGTAAATTAAGTGATTGGGATTTTGATTTAAGTAGTAGTACAGGTCGGAATATTGTTAATTATGCTGTAAATAATTCTCAAAATTTAGATATGGGTGCAGATAGCCCAACTGAATTTAACCCTGGTGGTTATGAATTTGGTCATTCAGTTATAAATTTTGATGTTGCAAATTCATTTGGCGATATATCTGTTGGTATAGGTGCTGAAGTTCGTTCAGAAAATTTTGTGGCTGTTGAAGGTGATGAAGCATCTTATGAAGGTGGAGGTGTTCAATCTTTCCCTGGAATACAACCACAGAATGCTGTTGATGCGACACGAGATAATGTTGGTGTTTATGCAAATGTAGATTATGATGTAAATAATGCATTATTAGTGTCAGGTGCAGCACGATTTGAAAGTTATAGTGATTTTGGTACGAATTTAACTTGGAAAGCAAGTACAAGATATTCAATAAATGATGATATGACAGTTAGAGGTTCTGTTTCTACAGGATTTAGAGCTCCTTCTTTACATCAAATTTATATGAGTAATATTCAAACACTTGTTTCTGGTGGTACTGTTTCTAATCAAGGTACTTACAATAATGGTAGTGATGTTGTAAAATTGTTAGGTGTTGCTGAATTAAAAGAAGAAAATTCTAATAATATGACATTTGGTTTTGCCTTTAAACCAATGAAAGGTCTATATACATCTTTTGATTATTATAATGTATCTGTAGATGATAGAATTGTTTATTCAAGTAGTATTGCATCAAGTGATGAAGAAACATTAGTTGGTCAAATTCTTGCAGAAAATGATATTACCAGTTTAAAATTCTTCACGAATGCTGTTGATACTAAAACAAGCGGTATGGATATTGTAGTAAGTTATTCTGGTTTAGAAGTTGGTACCGGTTCAATGGATTTAAACTTTTCTGCAAATTTTAATGAAACTGAAATTGTAGGTGAAATTGCTACTCCTGATGCTATTGCTGAAGCCGGTGTAGATATTTTTGATAGAAAAGAACAATCAAGAATTGAATCTGCACGACCATCAGATAAAATTATGCTTGGACTTACTTATAATATGGGTGCTCTTTCATTATCTTTAAATAATACCCGTTTTGGTGAAGTAACATGGAAACATCAAAATAATGGTTTAAATGGTGCTCCATTTGGACCAGATGGTAGTGCTTTACCAGAGAATGATGAAGATTATGACCAAACATTTTCAGCAAAATGGTTAACGGATGTAAATTTAAATTATCAATTAAATGATATGATTGGATTTAATTTTGCAATCAATAATTTATTAGATGTTTATCCTGATGTAATTGATACAAAAGGTGATATGATTACTGACCTTGGTGGGCGTTTTAAATACCCATGGGAAGTAAATCAATTTGGTTTTATGGGTACAACAATTAAAGGAAGTGTTTCATTTAACTTTTAATTTAATTATAATAAATAGTACTTTAAAAAGCCCTGTTGTTATTACAGGGCTTTTTATTTATTTGCCAATATAATTTTTTCCCCTTAGCTTACAGATAACTTTTAGAAGAGAAATATGAAATACTTAATCATAATTTTATCATGTACATTTTTATTTTCAGAAGATGAAATTTATCAATCGTGTATTGCTGAGCAAAACAGAGTTCACCGAATAGAGTTTTTATTTCCTGAAATAATTGAAAGTGAACATTTTATTATTCATTTTACACAATCAGAGTTAGATACACAACTTACAAATGGGGTATGGGATAGCCCTAAAGTGAGTACAAGTTATGCTCAATCCATTTCTGATTTATTAGAACCTACATTAGAAACATATTTAAATCAAGGTTGGGAAATGCCACCCCCTGATTGTGATGAATCTATTGAGGATATAAACGTTTCAAATCATTGTATTCATTTTGGTGGAAATGCAAAGTATGATGTTTATATTTCAAATGAAGGTGTTGGATTAGTCGTACCTGAATCAAGTTATCCCGTGGAACCATATACTGGTGGTATGGCGAGTTATATGCATATTTCTAGTCTTTTCAACGAATTTGATGAATATCCATTTTGGAGTCATCATGTTATTGCACATGAAATTCACCATGCAATTCAAATGAGATATGGTTATTCAGTTTCTGGGACACCAGGGAATTATGCGCATAATGCGTGGTTTTTTGAACAAACTGCAACCTACATGGAAAATGTTATTTTCCCCGAAAGTATTCATTTAAGAACAATGTTGGGAAATTGTAATGTGGTTACACCCTTAACTTATCCAGAATATCACATTAGTTATACCACAGAAATATATCCATATCGATCTGCGTTATGGCAAAAGTTTTTAGTTGAAAACTATAATGATTCAGCAATTGTTAGATATCAATGGGAAAACTATGGATTAGAAATGGTAACTGGTAATCCTGTTTCACTATATCCAATATATAACCATAGTGTTGAAATTTCGACAAATGAAGAAATAAACCTAAAAAAAGCGATTCAAGATTATAGCATTTGGCGATATTTTACAGGTGATAGAGCTTTAAACAACGAACATTTTTTTGAAGGGATTAATTATTGCACTTCAAAAACAACATCAATTGATGATTTTTCAATGGCGTTGAGCGAAATGGGGTCTGCATATTATATTGAATTACCAAATGAAAATAAACATGTTCAGATCAATTCAAGTGTGCCAGGAGTATTAACAGCTCAGTATTTAGAAATTACAAATGATTCATATAATATTTTTGATATTGATATGTCAACACTTAATGCAGAGTTTGATTATAATGGTGAAATGAATGATTTTGTTTTGATTATCACATCAGGGTATAATGGCGAAGATAGCCAAGAAATACCAATAAATATAATCCTTGAAGACCAATTTTTAATTGGAGATATAAATAATGATTTAGAAGTTAATATTGTTGATATTGTTTTACTTGTTAATCAAATCTTAGAAAGCACAGAATTAACAGATGAACAATTTATAATTTCTGATGTAAATCAAGATTTGCAAATAAATATTTTAGATATAGTTTTATTGATTAATTTAATTTTATCGAATTAATTATTTAAAATATGATTTACCATGTTTAATATATCTAAAATATTAACAGTTTCATCTCCGTTCAAATCCATGCATTCACTATATTCATATACTCCAATAATGATATTTACAGATGCAATAATATCTGTAACATTAATAAATCCATCAAAATTGTAGTCACCATTAATTCCACATGTAAATGGTTCTGCTAATGCACCTTCGTTAATCCATTGAGCAATTAGATTTTTTTGAGTTTCAGATAATTCAGGATTATTTCCGGGAGGCATAGAACCATTATTAATGCGTTGCCAAAGAATACTTGTTAAATTATTTGACGGTGTAATAACATCGCCACTATTACCACCATTCATTGCCGAATTATATGAAGATAAATTTAAGCCACCTGACCCACCATGACATGATGTACAAAATTGATTAAATATAGATTGTACTTGAGATTCATAATCTATACTTTCAAATGGTTCATATAATGCACCTTCGTCAATCCATTGTGCAATCATGTTTATTTGATTAGAGGATAAATCTGGATTATTCCCTGGAGGCATTGATCCATTATTTATACGTTGCCAAAAAATACTAGAAGAAGGATTTGAAGGAATAACGACATCACCACTATTACCACCATTCATTAAATTATTATATGAATTTAAATTTAAACCTCCAGAAGCACCATGACATGATGTACAATTTTGATATAAAATTGGTTGAATTTGTGACATATAATCAATTTCTAAAACATTGGTAGTAGAATGTTGTAAATTATTATTAGAAATATCAGGCATTATTATAGTATTATTTGCAAATAATAAACTAAAAGTAATGATTAAGTTAATTTTTATTAATTTCATATATTTTATCCTATTTATTTAAAAATTTAATTGGTATAAATTAATACTTATTAATTTTATATTTTATATATTACTACATCTTATATTGTAAAAATTTGTGATAAAACAATTAAAATATTATTTTCAACCCGTTGAAATTTTAATAATGATTTTTGCATCCATGCATAGTATCCTCGCCGTTTGGATTACATTTATTGCATTGGATACATTTATTATTTTTGGGGATTTATTTTTTAAAGATGATAATTCTGAAATACAGGTTAAAAACCCATTATTACTTAACGTTTCTCTTTATCTTCACTTTCCCTTACTTCTAATTCTCATCTATTTTTCAATTACATTAATTCAAAATGAGGCATCCTCAATTATGGATTATATTGGGGTAACAATGATGTTAGGATTAACAATTGGTAGTGCTGCAATAAATGTTGGACATGAACTTACACATCAAACAAAGAATCCAATAAAGCTATTTTTTGGAAATTGGTTATTTGGCATTGCTTGTGAACCATTTTTTGTTATTGAGCATGTATATGGCCATCATAAAAATGTAGGATTATTAATAGACCCTGCAACCGCAAGACGAGGAGAAAATATTTATAGCTTCCTAATTAGATCAACATATTATCAAATGATAAGTGCATGGAAAATAGAATCACAACGATTAGGGAAAAGAGGTTATTTCATAGCAAGTTTGCAAAATAGAATCTTACAATCAATAATTAGATCCTCAATTATTTTATTATTAGTTTTCTTTATCGGTGGGGTGTTAGGAATGATATGCTATATCATATCAATTATTTGGGCTAAAATATTATTAGAAACGATTAATTATGTCGAGCATTATGGACTTGTGCGTGAAGAGGGCAAACCTGTTCATCCTCGTCATTCTTGGAATACAAATGCGTCTGTCAGTTCTATGATTTTATTTAATCTAACTCGACATTCTCATCACCATGAAAAAGCATCATTAGAATTTTGGAAATTAAAACCATATCCAAATTCACCAGAAATGCCTTTTGGTTACTTAACAATGGCCTATATGACACTTATGTTTCCATGGCTTTTTAAGCGAATTATGAAGCCAAAATTACAACATTGGGATAAACATTTTGCATCTGAAGGTGAAAGGCAGATTATTTTAAATTCGTAAGTATTAAAATCTTTTTTCTCATCCATATCTTTACTTTAATTTTCAATATATAAATTACATCAAAATCTATGAAAAATAACTTTAATTTAGAATTAGCTAACCAATTAGGTGCAGATGATTATGGTATGAAAAAATATACAATTGCATTCTTAAAAAAAGGACCAAATAGAAATTTATCAGAAGAAGATGCAACTCGATTACAAAGAACCCATTTAGATAATATTCATAAAATGGTTGAAAATGGAACTTTAATTTTAGCTGGACCATTTTTAGATGATGGTGAAATTAGAGGAATTTATATTTTTAATATTGATTCAGTAGAAAAAGCTCAAAAGATTGCTGAAAGTGATCCTGCTATTAAAGCAGGTAGTTTATCTTTAGAAATACATCCATGGTATGGATCTGCTAGTTTGATGAAAGTCAATGAAATTCATAATCAAATCGCTAAAATTAAAATTTGAGTTATACAGATTTAACATTATTTCCTTTAATTTATACTGATGCTACTTTTTCTGATGATAGAGTACACCGTTATGCATTATGGCGAATTTGGGATGAATCATTGCCTAAGGTATTATTTATTGGATTAAATCCATCAACGGCAACAGAAACTAAAAATGATCCTACAATTCGGAGATGTATGGGATATGCAAAAGATTGGGGTTATGGTGGTTATATCATGGGTAATATTTTTGCATTTAGATCAACAGACCCTGCAAATCTCAAAAAAACAAAAGATCCTATTGGTCCTCAAAATGATTATTGGTTGAAAAAACTTCATGATGAAGCAGATTTAACAATTGGAGCATGGGGGAATCACGGAGTATTGTTAAATAGAGGTATCGAAATTTTAGATGTTATTCAAAACATTAAATGTCTTCGTATTACAAAACAAGGGTTCCCTTCTCACCCTTTATATTTACCTAAAAGTTTAAAGCCTATTCCATTTAAAAAAACTTAAACATTTTCTCTTTTTTCCAAGTTCAAATATGTAGGATTTGAAAAGCCAATTAATGAAGTTCCGACAGCCCCAATTCCGATTATTAAAAATAATAATTGTGCTGAAATATATTCCAGTGCGAATCCCGTTACCATTGATGAAATCGCCGTTGTACCTAATACAGACATGTTTACCATTGAAAATATTCGTCCTCTCAATTCATTTGGAATATGTTTTTGAATTAAATTTGTTCGAGAGACAACAATTAATGGAATTCCTATTCCATGAATAAATAAGGTGATAATTGTAATTAATTCTGAATTTACTCCATATAATATTGAATAAGTGATTCCATCAAAAATAATTCCAAAAAATAGAATTTTTACAAATGAAATATTTTTTAGAAATTTAATAATAATTAATGAACCTAATAACATGCCTAAAGCCATCGCAGATTCAATTTTTGCTAAAGAAGTAAATTCTGCATTTAATATTTCTCTTACAAAAACAGGCATACCGATAATTGCAGGTCCCATAATAAATAAATTATTTATACTCGTCATGATGATTAATATTAAAATACCTTTTTCATTTTTTATATATTTTAATCCAATTTTAATATCATCTATGTAGGTCTTTTTAGACTTATCAGTTATTGTTTCCTTAATAGAAATTGACCAAATGAAAATAAATGAAAGTAGAAAAGTGATTGCATTTAATGTGAATAAATGCGTTAAACCAACAATACCAACAAATAATCCAGCAAATACAGGTCCCATTAAATGAGATAATTGCCCAGAAGTTGATATAAAGCTATTTATAATGGATAATTTTTTGACTGAAACTAGGTTTGGGATTAATGAATCTCTTGCGGGATAAAAGGGGGTGCCTGCCGTAGAAAGTAAAAATGCAATGATTCCAATAATAAATGTTGATTGATTTTCTGTTAAAATTACGATTGGTATTAAAAGTACAATAATTGCTCTGAGAATATCAGATATTAACATAATGCGTTTTCGGGAATATCTGTCGACTAAAGAACCTGCAAAAAGCCCAAATATTAAGGAGGGTAAATACACACTTGCCGTTACGAAAGCTGTACTACTTTTTGATCCTGTAAAATCCAATATTAACCATGGGAGCGCCATTATATAAATTGCATCACCTGTATGTGAAATAAAATGTCCTAACCATAAAAACAATATATTTTTATTTCTAAACACTCTATCCATTTATATTAAAACCTCCATTCTTTTTTAGCTTATTTTTATTTGGTGCAACTTATTTGTATGGTGTAATTTTACCTATGGTTTTCTTGGTTGAAAACCGTGTTTTCCACACCTAAAAAATTAGTAATAAAGGAGAAGAAAAATGGCATATATAATTGCAGAACCTTGTGTCGGAACTTGTGATACAGCCTGTGTTGAAGTTTGCCCTGTTGATTGTATAAATGGACCTCATGATAAAGAAGGTGCAGGTGAAGAAGCAAAAGTTGATGGATTTGATCCGGAAAATTTAATGCTTTATATTGATCCTGAAGAATGTATTGATTGTGGTGCTTGTGAACCAGAATGTCCAGTAGAAGCAATTTTTGAGGAAGATGCTCTTCCTGAAGAATGGAGTAAATTTATAGAAATAAATGCTAACTGGTATCAAAAGTAACCCCCCTTTTAAAAAATAATTAACATCGTATTACGACAAACGGCTGTCATCAGACAGCCGTTTGCGTGTCTTAAATATAAATTTATATGAATAAAAATGAAATAATTGAACTATTAAAACAAATTAAATATCCTGGATTTTCTAGAGATATTGTATCATTTGGATTAATAAAAGAAATTCAAATTGAAAACCAAAATTTAATAATTCAAATTCAGCTCACAACTGGAAATCCAGATCATCAAACTAAATTAGAATCTGAAATTAAAGATGTGATACAGAAAAATATAGCATCGATTAACGAGTTAAAAATTGAGTTTATTGGTACAGCTTCTCCTGAAAAGAAAGTAGAGAATATGCAGGCAGCTAAGCCTGAAAATCTTTCTGGGGTAAAAAATATTATTGCAATTGCAAGTGGTAAAGGTGGTGTCGGAAAGTCAACTATTGCAATAAATATTGCTGCTGAATTATCAAAAAATTATAAGGTTGGAATTCTTGATTTAGATATTTATGGACCCAGTTTACCAATGGTTGCAGGTATTAATGAAACACCAAAAATTACTGCTGAGAAAAAATTAATTCCAATTGAAAAATACAATATGAAATTTATGTCATTTGGATTTGTAAGCGGGAATGATGCTCCAACTATTTGGAGAGGCCCACTTGTTTCTCGTATGACACAGCAGTTCTTTGACGATGTTAATTGGGGTGAATTAGATTTTTTAATTTTAGATCTCCCTCCAGGAACAGGTGATATTCAATTAACACTTGTTCAAAAAATTGCATTAACTGGTGCAATAATAGTTACTACACCTCAAGATCTTGCAGTATTAGATGTAAAGAAAGGTGCGGATATGTTCAAAAAAGTCAATACACCATTGCTTGGAATCATTGAAAATATGTCACATTTTGAATGTCCACATTGTCATAAACCTTCTGAAATTTTCAAAGGAAAGGGTGGTGAATCTGAAAGTAAACGGTTAGATATTCCATTACTTGGCAGTGTTCCATTATCACCAGAATTAGTTAAATCAGCTGATAGTGGAGATATTTTTGTATTAAACAATATTGATTCTGTTATCACAAATGAATTTGAAAAAATGACGAAACAAATTATAACAAATTCTATTCTTAGCTAAATGGTTACAAAGTTAACCATGAGTTTGTTTTTTAATATTGCTTGGGCATTTCCATTTTTTCTTTGGAATACACCTCAAAAGGAAATTAAAAATGGGTTTTATCGTTTTAATTTAGGTCTTTCAACTATTTTGTGGGGAATGGCGTGTATTTTATTATTTTTTAATAATTCCGATTTTAATGAAATTTCTAAATACTTAGGAATTTCCCTTGCAGGTTTAGGATTAATTGGTGGATATACAGCCTTTATTTGGAATAGGGATAATATTTCATTCGTTTTATTATCAATTGTGTGTGGGATTTTGGCAATGATTTCTTATTTTTTACATCAATCGATTATTGTAAATATTGAATTTTTAAATCCAGCATTTATGATTGGAGTATTATGTTTATCCAATGTTTTATTTGCAATGATCTTGGGGCATTGGTTTTTAAATGTACCTTTTTTAAAAATTACTCGTTTACAAAAAACAGTTTCAATGTTAAGTATTTTTTTAGTGGTTAGATGTGTTTGGGACTTTTATTCAATTTATTCAAAAGAGAATATTTTAAAAGATGGAAATTATATAAATGGATATTCTTATTTAATGTCAATAGATGGAATTTTTCTCTGGATTGCATTGTTTTTTGGACTTCTTGCACCAATTATTTTAAATATAATGACAAGTCAGACATTAAAATTATTTTCCACACAATCTGCTACGGGGTTATTATATATTAATGTCGTACTAATTTTAATGTCTGAAATGATATTCAAATTTTATTTACTTCAATATAATTGGGTATTATGAACGGATCATTTGGGTATGAATGCGATTCATGTGGATTATTCAAAATTTATACGGTAGAAGATTCAGCTGAAATTTTTTGTTCTTCTTGCAAAAATAAATTGGGAACAGTTTCAGCCAATTGGAGTTTGGAGAATTCATGTCCTTTTTGTGATTGTAAATCATATTACAAAAGGAAAGATTTTAATCAAATTTTAGGTGCAGGAATACTTTTGACAGGTGCAGTATTATCAATTATCTATAATTATTTTGTTCTCATTGGGTTTGCATTGTTAGATATTGTATTATTTAATTATGTTCCTGATGTGGCAGTGTGTTATAAATGTGCTGTTGAATTGCGTGGGTTTAATGGCATTGACGGATTATCTGTCTTTGACCATCATACTGCAGATTTGTATCAATTTTCAAATAATGAAAATTCTTAATTAGTGCAAATCCCTAAACATATTGCAATTATTATGGATGGTAATGGCCGCTGGGCAAAATCTAAGGGGTTACCGCGATTTGCTGGTCATAAAGAAGGTGTTTCAGCAGTTCGTCGTATAACAGAAAAATGTGGACAAATAGGAGTGAAACATTTAACATTATTCACTTTTTCTTCAGAAAATTGGAATAGACCTCAAACGGAAGTTTCAGCATTAATGACACTTTTAACAGGGACATTGAGGAAAGAGATTAAAAAATTAAATAAAAACAATGTACGATTTACAACTATTGGAAATATAAGTGATCTACCTGAAAAAGCACAAAAAGAAATTCGAGAATCGATTGAATTTACAAAAAATAATTCGGGGTTAAATTTGGTTCTCGCTTTAAATTATAGTGGCAAACAAGAAATTATGAATGCTACAAAATTAATTGCTAAAGATATTGAAAACGGTAAGCTTTCAATAAATGATATTGATGAAAATATATTTAATTCAAAATTATATACACATAATATTCCAGAGCCTGATTTATTAATTCGCACAGGGGGTGATTATCGAATTAGTAATTTTATGTTATGGCAATTAGCATATTCGGAATTTTATATTACACCTATATTTTGGCCTGAGTTTAATGAAGAGGAATTAATGATAGCAATTCATGAATATAATTCACGAGAACGGCGTTTTGGAAAAACAAGTGAACAAGTAAATAATGATTAATTTGAAAAAAATATTACTTCTATTATTATTTTCTATATCAATCGCTCAAAATGGAATATTAATTAATGATATTCAAATTGTAGGGAATATTAGACTTTCAGAAAGTGATATAATACGAATTTCTAGATTACAGATTGGTGATTCTATTGATATGGAAGATATACAAAATGCAATCCGTAATCTCTCAAAATTAGAACAATTTAATGATATACAAGTTTTTGCTGATAATTCAAGTTTTGATGGTGTTACATTACAAATTATTGTTGAAGAATATCCTCTACTTAAAAACCTAGAATTTAGAGGAAATAAGAAATTATCCGATAAAGTATTAGAAGAAAAAGCAAAATTAGTTAAGGGTACTTTATTATCTCCATTTAAAATATTTGAAGCAACACAGACCATATTAAATGAATATAAAGAAAAACATTTTCATAATGTAAAAATTGATACTGTATTAAGTCGAACAATTGAAAAAGATTATACAGACCTCGTTATCATAATAACTGAAAATAATAAAACGAAAGTAAAAAAAGTAAATATTGAAGGAAATGAGGCATTTAGTGATTGGTCGTTACTTTTTAAGCAAATTAAATCAATAAATGCATATAAATGGTATTTACCATTTCGTGGCAAATTTGATAAAGATAAATTTAAAGAAGAAAAAGATCGTTTAACTGCATTTTATAAAAAGAAAGGTTACCGAGATTTTTATATTGTCGAAGAATCTGTTGACTTAATGGAAGATGAAAATGGATTATTAGTTAATTTGAAAATTTATGAGGGACCAAAATATTATTATAATAATATTTCATTTGAAGGGAATTTGATTCATGATGATGAAATACTTTCTCATGCCTTTAATATTAAAAGTGGTGATGTATATAACGAGGAAAAATTTCAATTAGGAATATATCAGGGGATTTACCCATTATATAGGGATGGTGGCTATTTTTATATTCAAGTTGAACCCCAAGTAGAGCCCATTGGAAAAGATTCATTAAATGTAAAATTTAGTATAATGGAAAATCAAAAGGTTAAAATTCGTAAAATACATATTGCTGGAAATAATTACACAAATGAAAATGTTATTAGACGGTATTTGAAAATTTTCCCGGGTGAAATTTTTAGCCAAACTAAATTTGAAAATAGTGCGAGGGATATATTTATATTAAACTATTTTGAAAATGTAATTCCCAATTATTTGCCTTACGATGAAGATGAAATCGATTTGATTTATGAAGTAATTGAAAAGAGGTCAGGAGTTGCTCAGTTATCAATGGGGTATAATGCTCAAATGGGTTTAACAGGCGGTGGTTCATTCCAATTCCCTAATTTCAGAGGAACGGGACGATTGTTATCATTCAGTTATCAACGAGGAATAAATAATCAAAATCAAGGATATAATCAGCAACTCCCATCATCTTATAATTCTTCATCAGTTGCTAATTATCAAAGTTTTTCTTTTAGTTTTACAGACCCGAGAATACTGGATACACCTAATTTAGTTGGAGTTTCAGCAAATTATTCTGAACGAGGGAGTTCTGCAAGTTATTTACAATTTGATATTAAACAAATTAGAGGTTCTGCTCGGTTAGGTAGAGAATTTAATTGGCCTGATCGATATTTTGGGGGCTCTTGGAGTTTTTCAGTAGGGAATAGTAGGTATTTTGCCGATAACGAAAGTGAATTAACTGGATATTTTGGAGAAAGCATTTCAAATAGTATTGAAATTGCACCAGATGGTTCACCATATTTTTCAACATCAGGAATTTCATTTACTCAAACAATTCAAAGAGATAGCCGAAATCATCCTGAATTTCCATCCAATGGTTCTAAATTTATTTGGTCTTCTACTTTTTCAGGTTCTTTCCTTGGAGGTGATGAAGATTATCATAAACATCGATTTAATTTTGATTTTTATTCACCTTTAACAAAAAAATTAGTAATTCATTCAAATTATATAATGGGTGCTATAAAACAAATTCCTGTCTCAGAAGGACAACGAAGTATAATTAATCCGAATGCTAAATTTATTATGGGGGGAAGCGGTATGCCTTATGGTGAAATGTTGAGAGGGTATGCAGATAATACGGTTGGGCCTTATGGAACATATAGACCAAAAGGTGGAAATATTATTTTAAAATATTCTTTAGAACTTCGTTTGTCTCTAGCAAAAAGTCCTACGGTTTATGCCTTAGCTTTTGCTGAAGCAGGCAATGTTTGGTCAAATTTTGATACAGTTGATATTAATTATTTAAAAAGATCTGTAGGTGTTGGAATTAGAGCATATATGCCCATGTTGGGAATGCTTGGATTTGATGCCGGTTATGGTATTGATGATACTATAATTGATAGTGATTCTAAACCACAAGGCTGGAATTATCACTTTTTGTTTGGAATGCCTTTATAAGTTAATTTATGAATATGAATACAAGGAGTAAAATGAAAAATAGAATGAGAATAGTTGGATTATTTTTATTATTAATACCTGCAATCAGTTTTGCAGATATTAAAATTGGATATGTAAATTCAAATAGAATTATGGCTGAATATGAACCAGTTAGAGATATTCAAATTGAATTAGAAAAAGAACAGCGAAAATTAGAAATTGAATTTAACCGAATATTAGAAAACATTGATAGCTTGCGTCAAGATTATGAAAGACAACGCTTACTAATGAGTGATGATCGTCGTCAAAATCGTGAACAAGAAATTGTAAATCTTGAACGAACTGCTCAAGAATTTCAGATGAAAAAGTTTGGTCCTGAGGGTGATATTACTCGAATGCAAAATCAAAAGCTTCAACCTGTTTTAGAAAAAGTACAAACAGCAATTGATGTTATCGCAAAAGAACGCGGTTTTGATTATATACTAGATGCAATGACGGGTTCAATCTTATATGCTTTACCTCAATATGATTTAACTGAAGATATAATCAAAGAATTAAAAAAGAACACAACATCAAATAGATAATAATTTGGTATTGGTTTCAGAAATAGCAAACCGAATTAATGGTAAAATTGAAGGCAACTCTAATTTAGAAATTAGTGGAGTATGTGATATAAAAGAAGGAATTGAAGGAAGAATAACTTTTCTTGGTAATTCTAAATATTTACCTTTTTTAAATTCTACTAAATCTTCGGCTGTAATTATCAATAAAAGTCAAAAAATTGATTCTTTAGAGAAAACTTTTATTAGAGTTGATAATCCTCATTTAGGATTTGCTCAGACACTTAAAATTTTTCAAAATCCAATTGAAACTTATTCGGATATACATTCCTCTGCAATTATTGATAAAAGTGTGATTATTGGTAAAAATGTTTCTATTGGACCCAATGTAATAATTGGTAAAGATTCAGTTATTTCTAATAATTGTACAATTGCAGGTGGCGTTTTTATTGATAAAAATTGTAAGTTAGGGGAAAATTGTACAATTAATCCAAATGTAACTATTTATATTAATTCTCAAATTGGAAATAATGTAAACATAGATTCAGGGACAGTTATTGGTGCAGATGGTTTTGGTTGGGTTACAGATAAAGGGAAGCATCATAAAATTCCACATATCGGAAATGTTAAAATTGAAGATAATGTGTGGATAGGTGCAAACTGTACAATTGATCGAGGTACTTTTAAATCGACAACAATCGGTAATTCATGCAAACTGGATAATCAAATTCATATTGCACACAATGTAATTCTTGGGATAAATTGTTTAATTGCAGGTCAAACAGGGATTGCAGGAAGTACAATTATTGAAGACAATGTAACAATTGCGGGTCAATGTGGAATTGGTGATAATTTAATAATTGGAAAAAATAGTATAATTGCAGCTAAATCTGCTATTTTACAATCATTACCATCTGATTCTTTTGTATCAGGAAATCCAGCGAGAAATCATAAAAAACGGATTAAACAAGAATTTATTATTCAGCAATTACCCGAAATGCTATTGCGAATAAGGAAGCTTGAAAATAATTTTGAAGTAACTAAAGAGTAAAATTTGCCAGAAAGCTATAGACATTCTAATTATCAGAGTACAATAAAAAGTGAAGCGAGTATTAAAGGTGTTGGGTTACATACAGGTGTTCAATGTACAGCAATATTTAAACCTGCTCCCGTAAATTCTGGAATTCGATTTAAACGATTAGATTTACAAGATTGTCCTGAAATATTAGCAGATATTGACCATGTAATTGATATATCACGAGGAACAACCATTGGAGAAAATGGTAATCGAATTCATACGGTTGAACATGTACTTGCTGCAGTTGTTGGGCTTCAAATTGATAATATTTTAATTGAGTTGACAGAAAAAGAACCTCCTGTAATGGATGGAAGTTGTAAACCATTCATCGATATTTTACTTGAATCTGGAATTGAATCTCAAAATGCACAACGGAATGAACTTGTAATTGATAGAACAATTACATATAGTGACCCAGATAGAGGTGTTGATATTCATGTTCTTCCTTCAGATTGTTTCCGAATTACTTTTATGACGGATTATAAATTTCCATCATTAGGAACACAATATACAGCAATTTATTCATTAGAACATGATTTTGTTGACCGTATATCACCTGCTCGAACATTTTGTTTTTTCTCTGAAATAAAACATTTAAAAGATCAAGGATTAATTAAAGGGGGTTCTGTTGATAATGCATTGGTATTTTTAGATCGAGAAGTAGAAGATTCCGAAATTGAAGATCTTCGTAAGATGTTTGGTATTACATCTAAAGTTTTTTGTGGTGAAAATGGTATTTTAAATGGTGTAAAACTACGATTTGACAATGAACCTGTCCGGCACAAGGTATTGGATTTAGTAGGCGATTTAGCCTTACTCGGAATGCCAATTAAAGGACATATAATTGCAGCGAGGTCAGGCCATGCAGCAAATGTAGAATTAGTTAAAAAAATTAAAAAAACATATTCTAAGAAAATGGCTTTAAAACGAAGAAGCCAATTATCAAATTTAGCAAAATTTGATATACACGCAATTTTACAAATTATGCCACATCGATATCCATTTTTATTAATTGACAGAGTATTAGATGTTGTTCCTGGGAAAATTGTTCATGCAATAAAAAATGTGACAATTAATGAGCAGTTTTTTCAAGGTCATTTTCCGGGGCAACCTATAATGCCGGGTGTTTTGATTTTGGAAGCAATGGCACAGGCAGGTGGATTTTTAATTTTAAATTCGATACCAAACCCAGATACGAAATTAATGTATTTTTCAGCTATTAATAATTCAAGATTTAAAAAAATTGTCATTCCGGGTGACCAAGTATTATTTGAAGTAAAATTACTTAAATTTAGAATGGGTACATGTAAAATTTCAGGAGTAGCAACGGTAGATGGTGAAGTTGTTGCATTTGCTGAATTAATGGCATCCATTGTAGATAAAAGAGGATAAGCATTTTTCCAAAAATTCATCCAACTGCTATTGTAGATTCATCTGCACAAATTGATGATGATGTAGTTATTTCACCATTTGCAATTATTGAAAATGATGTTCATATTCAAAGTGGAACAACTATTTCAGCTCATGCAGTTATTCGGGAATTTACTACCGTAGGAAAAAATTGTAAAATTTTTCAACATTCAGTGATTGGTGAAATCCCACAAGATTTAAAATTTGGTGGAGAAAAATCAGAATTAATTATTGGAAATAATACAACCGTTAGAGAATTCTGCACATTAAATAGAGGAACATTCGAATCTAAAAAAACAAAAATTGGAAGTGATGTTTTATTAATGGCTTATGTTCATATAGCCCATGATTGTAATGTGGGTAATAATGTTATATTAGCAAATGGTGTACAACTTGGTGGACATGTCCATATTGGAAACCATGCTATTATTGGTGGAATGACACCTATCCATCAGTTTTGTAAAGTGGGTGAGCATGCAATGGTTGGAGGGGGTTTTAGAGTTGTACAGGATGTTCCACCCTTCATTTTAGCTGCTGGAGAGCCATTAAAATATAATGGATTAAATTCTCTTGGATTAAGACGAAGGGGCTTTTCTTCCAAAGTTAGAAAATTGATTAAAGAAACTTATAAAACTATATATCATTCAGACTTGAATATTAGTTCTGCAATAAAAAAAATTAAAGAGACAATAGATGTTTCTGTTCCAGAGGTGCAAACCATAATTTCATTTATCGAAAAAAGTGACCGAGGGCTCGTTTAAATTTATATTAATATTTATTCCTGTGTTATTGTGGTGCACTCCATTACAAGACCGCATTTATAATTATTCTTCAATACCTCAAATTCAGTATCAAGAGTCATTAATTCAGACAGGACTTTTGTTTAATATTAATAATGACTTTACTTCCTATGCTATTTATAGTCAATTTTGGGCTTCAACTAATTTGGCAATTGTTGGTAGTATTGCACCTTATAATTCAGGAACTGATTTATATCATTATCAATATATTGGAATAAATTATAGGTCCATTAATGAAGAGAATAATTTTTCACCAATTAGCATAAATACTGGAATGCATCGATTAATTAATAAAAAAATAACAGGAAATGATCGCTGGTTTCAATTTGGTATGGATTTCCATAAGTTGATATTAAATAAAAAAATTTCATTTTCTTGGAAAAATTATTTTACTAAATCAGAATCATTAAAAATAATTGGACTCCATTATGTACACTCAATATTTAATAAACTAAATTTGGGATATGGAATACAATATCAATTTACTAATCCTAATTTATCTTTTAATTTAAATATAGAATTTCCAATATGAAAAAATTAGGAATACTTGGTTCAACAGGTTCAATTGGAACTCAAGCTTTAGAGGTGATAGATGTATTACTGAATCAATTTCAAATTATTTACCTTACAGCAAATAACAATATTGAATTGCTTATAAAACAGGCTGAAAAATATAATCCTAAATTTATATGTATTGGAAATTCTGAATTAAAGGATAAACTTAAAATATCTTTAAAAAATAAGGATATTGAAATTTTTTATGGGCGGGAAGGGTTGTTAGAAATTTCGTCTTGTAATGAGGTTGATATTTGTTTAAATGCTTTGGTTGGTGCTTCGGGTATGGAACCTACAATTAATGCTTTAGAGGGTAGAGTAGATATTGCACTTTCAAATAAAGAAAGTATGGTCATGGCTGGAGACTTTATTACTCAATTAAAACAAAAAAATAATTGTAAAATTTTTCCTGTCGATTCGGAGCATAGTGCAATTTGGCAATGTATAGTTGGTGAAAATAATAAAGATATTAAAAAACTTATTTTAACCGGAAGTGGTGGACCATTTAGAACACGAGATTATTCAACTTTTAATAATGTAACTGTAGATGAGGCTCTTGCACATCCCAATTGGGAAATGGGTCGAAAAATTTCAATTGATTCTGCAACAATGATGAATAAAGGGCTTGAAGTAATTGAAGCAAAATGGTTATTTGATATTCCTTCAAATGCAATTGATATTATTATACACCCTCAGTCAATAATTCATTCAATGGTTGAATTTAAAGATAGCTCAATAAAGGCTCAACTTGGTGTACCTGATATGAAAGTACCAATTCAATATGCATTAACTTACCCAAAACATATAGAGTCAGATTGGGAAACTTTAAATTTAGCAGAAATTGGGACTTTAACTTTTGAAAAACCTGATGTAGTAAAATTTAAATGTATTAAATTAGCATATCAAGCAATCAATGAATCTAACTCATATTCTGTTGTATTGAATGTTGCAAATGACACAACAGTTCAGGCATTTTTAGATAAAAAGATTAAATTTAATGATATTCCACGATTAAATGAATTAGCGATGGAAACTCACCCTAACACAAATTCTAATGATTTAAAAACAATTCAAGATTTATCTCATTGGACAGAAAAATTTATTAAGGACCAATTATGATTTTTATATTTTCGTTTATTTTTTTATTAGGTATTCTTGTATTTGTACATGAACTTGGCCATTTTATGGCTGCACGCTCAGTGGGTATGCGTGTAGAGAAATTTTATATAGGATATAACCTTTTTGGGCTTGGGATAAAAAAAATGTATAAGGGGACTGAATATGGCATTGGTCTATTTCCTCTTGGAGGATATGTAAAAGTTGCAGGTGTAATTGATGAAAGTTTAGATCCTGTGAATACAGGGGCCCCCGATGAATTTAATTCAAAATCACCTCTTCAAAAAATATGGTTTTTATCTGCAGGTGTAATTATGAATATGATCCTTGCATTATTCGTATTTACATTAATTACATTTAATTTAGGAATTGGAAATGTTAGTGAAGGATCTATTATTGGGGACATAATTCCTGATTATCCTGCTGAAAAAGTAGGATTAATAAGTGGAGATGAAATTATTGCAATTAATGGAATTGATGTTTCATCTTGGGATGATCTTACTTCTATAATATATAAAAAACCAAATGAGAATATAAATTTAACATGGAAACGAAATAATTTAATATTAACTGATTCGATAAAAACTATTTCAACTGAAAAATTAATTGGTGATGAAATAAAAGAAATTGGAATGATTGGAATTGCTCCCGTGATTACACAGGAAAAAGTATCGCTCACTAAATCATTTTCTGCAGGCTATAACAAAACAGTTTATTGGTTTAAAATGACTGTAAAATCCATGACAATGATAATTTCGGGCTCTGCTTCATTAGATGAAATTGGAGGTCCGATTATGATTGCGAAAATGGCTGGTGAATCGGCCAAAGCAGGTATTTGGAATTGGCTCAATTTAATGGCAATAATTAGTATAAACTTAGCATTTTTAAATTTATTGCCTATACCAGGATTAGATGGTGGACATATATTTTTCACTGCAATTGAAGGAATTATAAGAAGAGATTTACCATTAAGACTCAAATTAGGAATTCAACAAGTGGGTATGTTAATGTTACTTTCCTTAATGGTTCTTGTTATATATAACGATATTTCTCGATTGTTAAATTAATAATTGTTTTTTTTAAAATTATAAATATAGTTTCAAAATAGAATATTAACCTAAATTGTAAAAGTTTCTAACGGGTAATTATTTTAAAAAGTCACCCATTATTTAGTAAATATTATTAAAAGGAATTTTTATGAATCTCAATCAATTTACTCATCTATACCCAATTTCTAAAACTCTTCGATTTGAATTAAAACCAGTTGGAGAAACTTCAGATTATATTGAAAACTTTAAATCTCAATACTTAAAAGATATTGTTAAAAATGATATACAGAGAGCAAAAGATTACGAAATTATAAAAGAAATAATTGATGATTATCATCGACACTACATTGAAGAAAAATT
>JACKQG010000195.1_pt1 | contig 89253 bp, 73 predicted proteins | sample 8237621 | NCBI WGS metagenome assembly JACKQG01 (sample SAMN15677084, study PRJNA649215) | marine metagenome | biome: marine; feature: Black Sea; material: saline water; isolation source: suspended particulate matter (SPM) from the Black Sea western gyre | collected 2013-06-09/2013-06-10 | depth...
GCGGTGTCGGTCCTGCCCCTCGTCGGGTTTTCTTGCGCAGGTTGCCTGCCGTGCAGGGGGGCGGGGCGGCGGCGGGTGTTCGAGCGGCTGGCCGGCGCGGGTGGCACGGCGGTATTCTACGAGTCGCCCCGGCGAGTGCTGGCGCTGCTCGAAGAGCTGGCCGGGCAGTTCGACGACCCCCCGGTGGCCGTCGGCCGCGAGCTCACCAAGCTTTACGAACAGGTGCTCCGGGGCCCGGCGAGCGAGGTGGCCGCCCGCCTGCGCGAACAGGGGCCGCGAGGAGAGTTCACGGTGGCGGTGGCGCTGCCGCCGGCCGAAAAGGGCATGGCCGCGGGCGAGCTGCGTGCCGAATTAGCCCGCCTGCTCGATGCCGGGCTGAGTCGTCGCGACGCGGCCATCGCGCTCAAGTCGCGCGGCGTATCGCGCAGCGAGGTCTACCGCGTGGCCGACGAACTGGCCGACGACTGAACGATCGGCCGCTCAGCCCAGCGCCGGCAGGGCTTCGCCGGAAAAAAAACGCCGCGGGTTTTCGTTGAGCATCATCGATATCTGCTCGTCGGTGGCCCCGCCTTCCTTGAGCATGGGTACTATGCGCTCGATGAAATGGGTCGGCGTCCACACCTCGAGCATGGCGGCCACCGCCTCGGGGTCGGGTATGGGGCTGCCGCCCCAGCACCACACCGAGTCGTGCGAGATGACCACCCTCGAAGCGCAGCCCGCCTCCAGCAGTCTTAGCAGGCTGGCAACCCGAAGCTCGTCGGGCTGCAGGATGGCGATGCCGAAGCGGTCAAAGCCCAGGTAGCTGCCGCCCTCGACCAGCCCCATGTGGTAGCCGAAGTCGTCCGACCCGCAGCTGTGGCCGATGATGATACGGTGCGCCGGCACGCCGGCTTCGGTCAGTATGCGTTGCTGCTGGTCGCCCAGCACGCCGGTGTCGGTGTGGGTGGTTATGGGCGCGCCGGTCTCGACCGACGCGGCGGCGGCGGCCAGCAGCAGCATGTGCTCGTACTCGCTTATGGCCGGCTGCCCGGTGGCCACCTTGATGATGCCCGCGCGCACGCCGGTGTCGCCTATGCCCTCGGTCAGTTCCTTGACGTACATCTCGGTGATGTCGTCGGGGCTGCCGCCCAGCTCAGCGCGAAACTTCCAGTAGGCACCGCCGCCCTGGTCTTCCTTGTACAGGCCCGTGGCGCAGATGATGTTAAACCCGGTCCTGCTGGCTACCTCGGTCATCAGGCCCACGTCGCGCCCGAGATCGTTGGGGCAGGGGTCGAGCATGCTGTTGACGCCGTGCGCCTTCATCTGCTCTATCTTGTCCACGCACACGTCGAGGCGCTCAGCGTGGTTCATTGGCTTGTTGAGAGTGTCGGACTCGGCGCCGGGGTAGGTCACGAAGAGGTGCTCGTGCATCAGCGTGCGGCCGAGATCGTTTACGTCGATCGGCCCGGTGACGGTCTGTACCGTTGTCTGCGTGGTGGTCTGCTGGCTGTTGCTCACTGCTGTCTCCCGCCTGCGATGCTAAGGCAGCAGCCTGTCTAGCCGCCCCGCAGCGGTGTTACCAGCGCGGAGAATGGGACTCAGCGCCGTATTTTGAAACAGCTGCCCGGCGTCCCGGATGCAGGGTGCTCGTTCCACCTGCACGCCGCTCACCGCAGTGGCAGCTCGGCCTGCTCGCCGGCCGGGTCATCGGGGCCGGCGCCTTCGCCACCCAGCAGGCGCATGAGGCCATCTTCGTTGAGCACTTCAACTCCCAGTTGCTCGGCCTTGCGCAGCTTGGAGCCCGGGTTTTCGCCGGCAACGAGATAGTCGGTGCGCTTGCTCACCGTGGAGCTCACTGTTGCGCCGGCGGCCTGCACCAGGTCCTTGGCGCGGTTGCGCGCGATCGACAGCGTGCCGGTGAGCACCACCGTCTTGCCCGACAGCGCGCTTGCTTCCGATGTGGCCAAGGTTGTTTCGAGAGTCGGACGCAAGCCGGCCGCCACCAGTTCATCGAGCATCGTTCGGTTGGCCGGGTCGGCAAAGAAGGCCAGCAGCGAGGCCGCCATCTCGGGGCCCACCCCGTCTATGTCTACGAGCGTTTGTTCGTCGGCCCGGGCAAGAGCATCGAGGCTGCCGAAGGCACGGGCAAGCGAGCGCGCTGCGCTCTCGCCCACGTGGCGTATTCCCAGCGCGAAGAGCAGGCGCGACAAGGGCCGTGTGCGGCTGCCGTCAATCGCGGTGGCCAGCTTCTCGGCCGACTTTTCGCCCATTCGGTCAAGCGCTGCCACTGCCTCGGTGTCGAGGCGGTAGAGGTCGGCAAAACTCGCCACCATGCCGTTGTCTACGAATACCGCCACCAGCTTTTCGCCCAGGCCGTCTATGTCCATGGCGTTGCGCGAGGCAAAGTGGCGCAGGGTTTCGCGCAGTTGCGCGGGACAGCTGCGGTTGTTGCAGCGGTGGGCGACTTCTCCCTCCTGGCGTTTAATCGGCGAGCGACACGACGGGCACTTGCGCGGCATGCGAAAGCGCTTTTCGCTGCCGTCGCGCTCGTCGGCCAGCGATGAGACCAGCTGGGGGATGACGTCGCCGGCCCGCTCGACTACCACCAGGTCGCCCACGCGTATGTCCTTGCGGCGTATCTCGTCGGTGTTGTGAAGCGAGGCGTTGGATACCACCACGCCGCCCACGTTTACCGGTTCCAGCTCGGCCACCGGCGTGATCGTGCCCAGCCGTCCCACCGAGGGAGTGATGGCCAGCAGGCGGGTGGTGGCCTGCCTGGCCTTGAACTTCCACGCCGACGCCCAGCGCGGCGAGCGCGAGAGTTCGCCCAGTCGGCGTTGTTGATCGAGGCTGTCCACCTTGATCACGGCGCCGTCGATGTCGACGTCGAGCTGTTCGCGCTCGGCCTCCAGTTGCCGGCAGCAGGCCAGTATTGCCTCCAGCCCGCTGCGTCGGCGCACGCGCGGGTGCACCAGTACCCCGGCGCGTCCGGCCCAGGCAAGAAAGTCAGAGTGTTTTTCAAAGCCCGCCGGTTCGCACACGCCGTGGCTGTGGGCATAAAAAACCAGTGGCCGCGAGGCGGTGACCGCGGAGTCGAGCTGGCGCAGCGACCCGGCGGCCGCGTTGCGGGGGTTGGCAAATACCGGCTCGCCGGCCTCGTCGCGATCCAGGTTCAGGCGCGCGAAGTCAGCCTTGGCAATCACCACCTCGCCGCGCAGCTCGAGGCGCGCCGGGGTCTCGCGTCCGTCTACGGCGCGTAATTCAATCGGCACGCTGGCCATGGTGCGCACGTTGGCCGTGACGTCTTCGCCCCTGCGGCCATCGCCGCGGGTGCCGGCGGCCAGCAGGCGGCCGTCTTCGTAAAGCAGGTTGACGGCCACGCCGTCCAGCTTGGGCTCGAGCACGAAGTCGCAGCTCTCACCCGACAGCCCCTTGTCCACGCGCTCGAGAAACTCGCCAAGCTCCTGCTCGTCGAACAGGTTGGCAAGCGACAGCATGGGCCGCAGGTGCGTGAACGGCTCAAAGGATTCGAGCGGCGCAGTACCCGGCCGCTGCGTGGGCGAGCCGGGATCGCGCAACCCCGGGTGCTCGGCCTCCAGCTGTTCGAGCTCTCTCAGCAGGCCGTCGTATTCGGCGTCGCTTATCGTGGGGTTGTCGAGCAGGTAGTAGCGCCGGTTGTGCTCTTCGAGCTCACGGGCGAGCCGGGCGGCGCGTGAAGCTGCCGCTCCACCGGCAGAACCGGGCTCGTTGCCGGCGCTGGAATCTTTGCGTGCCACCAGTGTTTTCTACCACGTGCAGAGGCAGAATATAGGGCGGCGGGGTGCAGAAAGGGTCGCCACGCTACGTTTCCGGGGGGTAGAATGGATGGATGTCCACCGCCTTGGCGGGGGAGGGGGTTACATGGCTGGCAATCAAGTGGCAAAGGCGCCTCACGGCATTACGGCTTATTTTCTGAGCCTGGTTTTTCTGGCCTCGGCCGGCCTGGTGCTGGCCACGGCCGGTCCGCCTCCCGGTCCGCCCGCCCCGATGCCGAGCTGGGTCGAATGGCCCGGCGGCGACCACGCTATAACTACCACCGAGGTCACCGTGGAGCAGTATCTCGCCTGCGTTGACGAGGGTGCCTGCGATGCGGCCAACCACCGCGATTGCAACTCGGCCGACCCCGCCCGCGTGTTGCACCCCATGAACTGCGTCAACTGGTTCGGCGCCTCCCAGTACTGCGCCTGGTCGGGCGGACGCTTGTGTGCCGAAGACGAATGGATCGATGCCTGCGGTGGCGCGGGCGAGGGTCGCGGCTGGCCTTACGGCTACGTATTTGAAAGCGGCAGGTGTAACGTGCAGTCGACCAGCGAGCCGGTGGAAGGGCTCGAGAGGGCCAGCGCCCCGGTGGCCAGCATGCCCGGTTGCGAGGGCGGCCTGCCTGGCTTGTACGACATGGCCGGCAATGTGAGCGAGTGGCTGGCGGCCTGCAAGCAGGACTACTGCAAGTTTCGCGGCGCCGGTTATCTGAGCAACGATCCGGTCGACGTATTTACCGGTTGCGGTGGCGTGTGTGCGGGCAACAAAAAGCCCTTCATGTCGGGCACGGTCGGAATACGCTGCTGCAGGGATATTACGGCCGGTTAAGCGGTCGAGGCGTCGTCGGTAGCTTCGTCGTCGGTAGCTTCATCGGCAGCCGCATCATCGCCACCACTGCTACCATCAGCCGGCTCATCCCCCGACGCTTCGGCTGAATCCGAGGCTTTCGGCGAATCCGAGGCTTTCGGCGAATCTGCCTGTCCCAACCTGACTACGTTCTCGGCCTGGGGACCCTTGGGGCTCTCGGAGATTTCGAACTCAACCGGTTCGGCCTCCTCGAGCGAGCGAAAGCCGTCTCCGCCTATCGCGGAGAAGTGTACGAACACGTCAACGCCTCCATCCTGCTCGATGAAGCCGTAACCCTTAGCGTTGTTGAACCACTTTACCCGGCCTTGGGGCATACTTTTCCCTGCCGCGGTCGGCGCGATGCTGCGCCGGGCGAACCAGGTGACGCTAGGAGGGCAGGGCCCAATTGTCAAACCGCGGTCAGCTTATGACAGGGGTGTTACCGGGGTTCGTCCTGGTGGCGGGATGGGGTTCATGTGGGCGCTTCATTACAGCAATGACCTTGCCGGCGACCCCCCGCTGAGTGGATACTCCCCCTTGCCCGCAAAGGGCCAAGGAGGTCATGTAAATGAACAACACAGTAAACAGGACGACAAGCAGGCAGGTATTGGTTTCGTCGGGCAGACGGGTGTCGCCCGGGCGCAGGTTGCTGCCAGGGCTGCTCATGGCGGCGACCCTGCTCGCGATTTCGCTCGTGGCCGTGACACCGGCCGACGCTGCGGCGAAGACCGATATCAACCGGGCCGGCATCGAGCAGCTCATCGAGTTGCCCGGCGTTGGGCCGGCCAAGGCCCGCGCCATTGTCGAAGCCCGCGAAGACTCTCCGTTCAGCAGCGTTGACGATCTCGCCAGGGTGAGCGGTATTGGCCCGGCCACCGTGGAGTCGCTGCGCGAGTACGTGATGGTGGCGCCGCCAGGCAAGAAAAAGTAGGCGCGTCGGCCTGGGGGATAGGCTGGCGGCGAGTCGGGCTGCGTGGTATCCAACCCGAACCCGCCGCCAGCCAATAGAGGAGAACGGATTGTCTGCCGAAGAACAACTCAAAGCACTGTCGCTGTTCATAGCGTCGCGTAACGGCGCGACCGACGTCGATCTGTCGGCCTACCGGGCACACACCGAGGGCTTCTCTATGGAGACCTTTTCTTTTGACGCCCACTGGACCGAATCCGGTGGCGAGGTTTTTGATGGCCGCCTCATCGCCAGGGTACAGCCCGAGGCCGGCTTGCTCGAGCCCTACGATCTCAGGCCGCAGGTACTGGCCATGCGGGCAGTTCACGGCACCGTGGCCGTGCCCGAGCTGCTGTGGTTCGAAGAAGGGTCCGAAGTCCTGGGCGCTCCTTTCTATGTGAACCGTTTCGTTGCGGGCGACGTGCCCGTGCCCAGCGAAGGTCCCTCGGGCGAGCTGCCCATAGAAGACCCGCTCGAGCGCGAATCGCTGGCCCGCGATTTTGCCGGCAACCTGGCGGCCCTGCATCGCTTTGACTGGCAGGCGGCTGGGCTCTCCGAACTCGGCGGGCCCGACGGCGTCCCCGAAGACGGCCGCGACGCCGCGCGGAGGGTGGTAGCCAACTGGCGCGGCTACCACGAGCGCTCGCGCGCGGGTGCGGCGCCGATGATGGCGCGCGCTTTCAAGGAGCTCGAGGTGAGGCTGCCCCGGCAATCTCCGCTCTGCCTTGTGCACGGTGATTACCGCACCGGAAATTTTCTGCGCGTGGGTGGCCGCATCACCGCCATACTCGACTGGGAAATGGTTCACCTGGGCGACCCCATGGAAGACCTGGCCTGGGCTTGCTCGCGCATATGGCGCGGCCAGACCGACATGCCTGGCCTGTTGGTCGAGCGCGAGCGATTGCTCCACATGTACTCGGAGGCGGGCGGGTTGGACGTCGACGAGCAGCGTCTGGCCTTCTACGACCTGCTGGCGGCCGTCAAGATGTCGGCCATCATGACCACGGGCCTTCGCGCCTGGGCCGACGGCCGCACCGACGACGTGCGCATGTTGATGTTTCGCCACCAACTGGCCGGTATGCAGGTCATCATGGCCGAGTCGGCCGGTGTAGTGGGGGCCTTGAGCTGAGCATGGCGATGCTCGATCACGAAAAAGTCATCGAGGCGCTCGCCGCCACGCTCGAAAACGAGGTGTTGCCGGCACTGGGCCAGGGGCCGTCCAGGCTGCAGCTGTACTCGGTGCTCGACGTGCTGGAAAACCTTTCGGCCTATCTTGAGTGGGGTGGGCAACTGGCCGAACTCGAGGTCGCCGCCTGCCGTCGTGCGGCCAGCCAACTGGCGGGCTTGCTCGAGGGTGAGCTGTCGGCGCGCTGTCGCGACTTTGCCGCGGAGACCGGCGGTGGTGATACTGCGCTCGAAACCGCCCGCACGCTGCTGGTCGATGTCATAGAGAGTCCAGCCTTCGACTCGTCCGAGGTCAGGGCGACTGTGGATGCCTGCCTTGGAGAGTCCGTGCTGACGGCGGCCATGTTCATGAAGCCGTCGCGACTTAGCGAGGTTTCCAAGGGCTGAGCTTCCGGTCTTTCAGCGCGACGAGAAGATCGTACTGCGAGGAAGCCCGAAGAGCTTGATCCAGCGGCTGAAGGTGTCGTCGCTCAAGCGTTGCAGCTTGTCGATGTGCTGCAGCGTGTCGCTGCGTATCTGCTCGGGGTCTATGGCCCCGTTGAGATCGGTTATTTCCTGGCGGTTGTGCGGTACGGTGAGCCACCTTTCGACCATGGGCCTGTCTACTTCGAGGTGAAACTGGAACCCGTAGGCCGTGTCGCCATAACGGAAGGCCTGGTTCTCGCAGTCGGGTGAGCTGGCCAGGTGCACGGCTCCGCTGGGTATGTCGAAGGTATCGCCGTGCCACTGGAAGATGTGCTCCGTGTCCGACATGCCGGCAAACACCGGGTCGTCAGCGCCCGCCGCGGTGGGGTTGACCTGGTACCAACCGATTTCTTTGCTGTGGTGCGGTCTCACCTCGGCTCCCAGGGCGCGGGCCAGAATCTGCGAGCCCAGGCAGATGCCGAGCACGGGCATGCCCCGCTGCAGGGCTTCGGCCACCAGCTCGACCTCGACGGCCAGGAAGGGGTAGAGGTTCACCTGGTCCACGTTCATGGGTCCACCCAGGACGACCAGCCCGAAGTAGCCGTCGAGGCTGGGGCGGGCCGCGGGGTCGCGGTCAAAGTTGACGTAGCGTATGCGGAAGCCCGAATCCTTGAGCAGGGGGTTCAGGGTACCCAGCAGCTCGTGGGCTACGTGCTGAAAGACGAGTATTTTTCGCATGTGGCAGCGGTGCCTCGAGCACCAGTCTAAGCCTAACACCTGGCGGCGCCCGCGTCAGCCGGCAATGCCGGGGCATCAGCAGGCCCCGGGCCAACCAGCGGTGCGGCAGGGCGGGGGCGGTGGCCCGCTCGCGCGAATGCGTTTATGCTCTAGGGTATGCGCGCCCCGGTAGTCAGCCTGTTCCTGTTCGCCTTGCTGCTGCCGGCAGCGTTTCTGCCGGCAGCGTTTCTGCCGGCCTCCCTGGGCCAGGCCCATGCCGCGGCAGCTGCCCAGCTCGAAATTCTCAGCTTCGGCAGCGGCTCGAGCGAGATAAACGTGGTACTCGACGGCGACAAGCTCTCGTTGTTTGCCAACCAGGTATCGGCCGATCTCGTCATTCGGCACCTCCAGGCTGTTGGCGGGCCGACCTACAGCTCGCTTGAGCCCCTGACCAGGCCGATCAACCTGTCGCTGCACGGTGTCACCTGGGAGGCCATGCTGCGCAGGATGCTGGTGGGCTACAACTGTTCGTTTCACTACAAGGGTTCGCGGGTGGATCACGTCAGGATACTGCACATGACCCCGACCCGGCCCTACAAGACCCCGCGCTTGTTGCAGAGCCGTGCCGAGTGGACCCGCCAGGAGCAGGACTCGTTGGAGGCGCGCGCGCGCGCCGTTGCCACCAGCGCCAGGTCGGGCGAGGGCGCCGGCCAGCCACCTGCGGGATCAGTGCCGCTGCCGTCCCGGCCGGCCACGGGCCAACACTGAAGCCGGCCCGGCGGGCAGCGAACATGACTTTCAACCGCAACGAAAAACACGTCCTCCAGCTGACGGCGGTCGGCCACTTCGGCGCCCACTTCGCCATGCTTCTTTTTCCGACCGTGGCCGTCGTGATGGCGGCCGAGGAAGGGCTGGCACTGGAGACCGTGCTCGGTTGGAGCTTTGCCGGTTTCATGCTTTTCGGCGCCGGAGGCCTGCCGGTGGGTTACCTGGCCGATCGCCTGCGCGCTGTCTGGGTGGTGAGGGTGGGGGTGATCGGCCTGGGCCTTGCCGTGATGGCAGTGTCGGTGGCCGACCCGGGCCCGGCCCTGGCCCTGTCGCTGGCCCTGGTCGGTGTGTTCGCCAGCCTCTACCACCCGGCGGGGCTGGGACTGATCTCGAGAACCGTTGCCGCCCGCGGCGAGGCCCTGGGCATAAACGGGATGTTCGGCAACGTGGGCATAGCCGGCGCGCCGCTGGCAGCCCAGCTGGCTTGCTCGGCCTGGGGCTGGCGCGGTGCCTACCTGGTCCTGGGCGCGGGCCTTCTCGTGGTGGGTCTGCTCGTGGCCATGCGCAGTATCAACGAGGCCGCACCGGGTAGCCTGACGGCCGACGACCAGCACGAAAGCGGCGAGCGCAGGCGACTGTTTCTCATACTGCTGGTGGCCATGACCTTCGGTGGCCTGGCCTACCGCGCCAACACCGTGGCCCAGCCGGCCTACTTTGACGCCAGGCTAGGGCAGATGGGCCACGGCGTGGCCACGTCGCTGGTCTACGGGCTGGGCATTCTCGGCCAGTGGGCCGGCGGCCGCCTGGCCGATCGATACGACCTTCGCATTCTTTATCTCTGCTTCCAGGCCCTGGCGCTGCCCTTCGTGTTGCTGATGAGCGTGTTGGCCGGCTTGCCGCTGCTGATCACGGCGGCTGGCTACGTGTTTTTTGCCATCGGCATGCAGCCCATAGAGAACAGTCTCGTGGCGCGCTTCACGCCCGATCGTTGGCGTTGCACGGGCTACGGCCTCAAGTTCTCGGTGGTGTTCGGCATAGGTGCCCTGTCGGTACGCGGGGTGCAGCAGTTTCTCGAGCACGGCACGCTGTCGGGCGTGTTTGTTGCGGTGGGCGGCATCATAGCGCTGCTGGTCTGCGTGGCTGCCTACCTGGCCTGGCGCACGCGTGCGGCACCCATACTCAACTGCGCCGCCAGCCCGGTGGCCGAGCGCCAGGCCTGATAATCAGTTCAGGGAGTAGAGAAGAACGTCCACCGGAAACGAGCCCTCGATGGCATCGGTGCTGGCGCTGGGAAACGAGGGCGGGTCGCCATCGGCGTCCAGCAGGTAAACGTCCACGCGGTCGAGCCCAGCCTGGGCCACGTACAGCACCCCCCGGTTAAGGGCCAGTCGGCTGGTGAACGCCGAGGTGTCGCCCAGCGTAGAAGACCGTGGCAGCAGGTCAGGAAGGCTGCCGTCAGGGTCGACGTCGTATACATCAACACGACCCGAGCTGTACGCGGCGGTGTACATGCGCCGACCGTTGTCCGAAAGGGCCATGTGCGTGTACCACTCCTCGGGGGCAGTCTCGGAGTCGGGCAGGTCGCTGAGCAGCCCCGTGGAGGGGTCCACGTCGTAGGCGTTTACGTTTTCGCCCAGCCTGTCGGTAGCGTAGAGTATGCCGTTGCGAATCAGCAGTGCGTCCGAGCCGCCCACCAGCGTCTGTGGAACCTGGGGCTCGGGTTCGGAGGGCAGCCCGCCGCCGGCCTGCAGAAGAAAGGTATCTATGCGCGCCGTGTTCTGGGCAACGGCGTAGAGAAAACCGTTGGCCATGGCGATGCTGCGGTAGTCGGCCCCGAAGCTCGAAACCTGCGAGTGGGGTACGCTGCCCAGCCCACCGAGCGAGTCGAGGCGATAGGCCACCAGCAGGCTGCGGCGTCTTGCCGGCACGTAGAGGAAGTCGCCCGCCACTATCATTTCCATGTAGCTGGCGCCGGGCTGGATGTCGCTTTCCGACGACGGCTGCGCGGGCAGGCTGCCGTCGGCTGCCGGCCTGAGCGAGACCAGCGAGTTGTCCAGGGCCACGTAGAGCACGTCGCCGGCCGCGGTCAGGCGCCTGGGGTTGATCAACGAGGTGCTGCTGAAAGGCAGCGCGTCGGGCAGGCCGTTGGAATCCAGTCGGTATGCGTCCACGCTGTTGGACTGGGACGAGGCCACGTAGAGGACGGCCGTGCCCTGGTTGCCATCGCCGGGACCCGAGCCGGGCAGCGCAGTAGCCGTGCCGCCACCGGCCCCGCAGCCGCTTGTCAACGCGAGCACGAGCGCCAGGCCCGCGAGCAGGCAGGGCGAGGTTGTCAGCGGGCGGCTTGCACACGAACCAGGCATGGAGCAGAAGGAGTAACCGACGCGGCCCAAGGTGTCCAGCAGGCGCCGCGAATCCCACCATGAGACAAGGAGCACCAGACGCCCGACACTGGAATACCCTGCTGGTGTTGCGCGAGCGTCGCCTGGCCGGCCTGTTGAATCGCTTGCGCCCGCTGGGACGGTTTCGCACCTCGGGCTACCCCCGTGTGTTGCTGGGCACCGTGGGTGGCAATGGCGCTGGTGATGCCCTCGCCAGCCGCGACCGAATAGCCCGCGTGGTGGATTTTTTTGAGCAGAATCCCGACCTGGCTGCCGAACTGCAGCGCGTGGTGCCCGTGGAGGCCTCGCCGCTTTTTGAGCGCGACGACGTGACCGAGACCCTGTGCATGGCCATGCACGACAAGGGGGTCGAACTCGCCGGCCGGAGTTTCCACGTCAGGGCGCACCTGCGCGGCCTCAAGGGACGGCAGGAGACCACGGCCGTGGAGGGCGCACTGGGAGAGTTCCTGCTCGAGAGGGCCGAGGCCGGCGGCCGCGCGGCGACAGTGACTTTCAGCGATCCCGATGTCGTGGTCGCTGTCGAGGTAGCCGGAAGGCGCGCGGGCTACGCGTTTTTTGAGAGGGAGCAGCGCGCGTTGCCCCTGTTGTGGAAGGCCTGACAGCCTGGGCCAGTACTCAGGGAGCCAGCTGAACCTTCACCGATCCGCTGGACTTGTCGCTGGCGCATTCAAAAGCGGCCTGTGCCTGCTCGAGCGGAAAGGTATGCGTCACCAGCGCACTCATGTCCGAAGAACGCTCGTCCAGCAGCCCTATCGCCACGTCAAAATCCGAACGGTCGCCCGGCCGGTTGTAGACCATGGCGGCGGTGATGGTCACTTCTTTCAACAGCGCCGTCATCGGGTTGAACGCGGGCGAGTGGTCGAACACTCCCACCATTATAATCCTGCCACCGGGCGCCACGGCTTCTACCGAATCGGCGAGGGTGTCGGCCGAGCCGCCCACGGTCTCGATGACCACGTCAGGCTTGACGGCTGACGAGGTGACACGGGTGGGGTCAATAACTTCGTCGCAACCCAGCGCGAGCGCCAGTTCTTTCTGGGCCGGGTAGCGAGCCGATACAGTCACGTGACGCGCACCCAGTTGATGGGCGGCCACAAGGCTCAGCAGCCCAATGCTGCCCGCCCCGAGCACGAGCACGTTCGAGTCCTCGCCTATGCCTCCCAGGCGAGCGGCGTGCACGCACACGGCGGTGGGCTCGACCAGGGCGCCCAGCGAATCGTCCACGCTGTCGGGTAGCGCGTACAGGCATTCGGCTGGAGCGAGCACGCGGTCGGCCATGCCCCCCTCGGCGGTTATGCCAAGCAGGCCAAGCCGCGCGCACAGGTGGTAATCGCCGCGCAGGCAGGCGGCGCAGGCGCCGCACCTGAGCAGCGGCTCGACTGCCACGCGTTGGCCACTGTGAAGTCCTTCGACGTCGTCACCCAGTGACTCGATCTCGCCGCACATCTCGTGTCCCGGGCAAACGGCGGGCGCGGGCCCGTTGCCGTGGAACCAGTGCAGGTCACTGCCACACACGCCGCAGCGCGAAACCCTGAGCGCAACCTGCCCCGGGCCCGGCGCGAGGTCGTCGTTTTCGTGCAGCTCCAGTTTGCCCGGCGCTGCGGCTTTCACTCTGCGCGACATGCTTCAGTTAAGTTCCTTGCTCGAGTAGCCAAGTATCGAGCGGGCCACGATCATCAGGTTGATCTGCTGCGTGCCCTCGAAGATGTCGTTGATCTTCGCGTCGCGCATCCATTTCTCAAGCAGGTTTTTGCGCGAGTAGCCCAGTGGCCCGAGCAGCTCGACAGCCTTCTGGGTGATGAGCGTCACCGCCAGGCCCGCCTTGGACTTGCACATGGACGCCTCGCGGCTGTTGCGCTCGCCGCGGTCGATCATGTTGCAGGCTCTCCAGGTCAGCAACCGGGCTGCCTGCAGTTGCGACTGCATGTCGATGACATCTTTTTCGAGTACGGTCATTTCGCGCGTGCCGGCCTCGTAGCGAATCTCGATGCCGGCCTCAACGAGCGCGTCGGTGACGAAGTCGACCGCCGCCTGGGCTATGCCCAGCGCGCTGGCCGCCACTATGGGGCGGGTGGCGTCAAAGGTAGCCATGACTCCCTTGAAACCCTCGTGGCCCTTGTCCGAGATGTCGGCCGACCCCAGGAGATTGTCCGCGGGAATGCGGGCGTCTTCAAGCGTGATGACGGCGGTGTCCGATGCGCGTATGCCCATCTTGTGCTCGAGCTTGTCGACGGTGACCCCGGGGGTGCCAGCCGGCACGATGAAGGACTTGATCGCGGGGCGCCCCTTCGATGCATCGAGAGTTGCCCACACGACCACGAAGCCTTCTGAGTCTTCGAGTGCACGCTTTCCCGAGGTGCAGAAGATCTTGGTGCCATTGAGCACCCACTCGTCACCGTCGCGCACGGCCGTGGTGGCCACCTGCTTGGAGTCCGAACCGAAGTGCGGCTCGGTGATGGCCATCGCGGCCCAGCGGGGCTTGCCCGAATGAAAGTCGCCCAGGAAGCGCTTTTTCTGCTCGGGTGTGCCCGCGGCGTTGACCGCGGCGCCACCTAGTCCCGGATTGGGGATGGAGAGATACAGACCCGCGTCGCCCCAGGAGAGCTCTTCGATCTGTATGGCGGCTATAAGGGTTCGCTCGGAGGGGCCTTTCTTTTTGCTGCCCGGGTCGCCGGTCATCTGCGCGTCGGAGGGACTCGCCGAAGTGAACTCCCACATTGTGTTGAAAAAATCCCACGCGTCGCTGTGTTCGTTGTCGTCGAATTCCCGCGATATGGGCCGCATCATGTTCTCGGCCACCGCGTGTATGAGTTCGCGTCGTTGCAGGGCTGCTTCTGAAAGTGAAAAATCCATGTCTGTGTCTCCTCGTGTTTTTCTGCTGTCCGGCCGTGCCTGTTCAGACCGATGCCAGGCCTTCAAATATTGCGAAGCCGCGTCCGTTGCGCGCCCACAGCTCCACGGGGTGGTCACGCACGAAGCCGTGACCGCCGAGCACCTGCACACCGTTGTCGGTAACCATCATCACCGCGTCGGCGGCGTAGCTTTTGGCGATCGAGACTTCGCGCACGGCGTCGCCACCCGTGTCGAGTTTCCAGGCGGCTTCCTGGCCGAGCAGGCGGGCGGCGTCGACCTCTATCGCCATCTCGGCGAGCATGAAGGCGATGGCCTGCTTCTGGGCTATCATCGTTCCAAAGGCTTCGCGCTCCTTGGCGTAGTCGCAGGCGTATTCGAGCGACGCCTTGCCCACGCCTACCGCCATGGCCGACTGGGCCACGCGACAGCGGCGGATGAGATCCGAGGCGTCGCCTCCCAGGCGCATGGATGCAGGTACGCGGCAGTCCTTGAGCTGGATCTCGCGGGTGTCGAGCGCGTTGAGGCCCAGGTTTTTCTCGCGCTCGCTTATATCGAGACCCGGCGTGCCGGCGCGCACGGCCAGCGCCGCTATGCCGTTGTCGGCGGCCGCGTAGACGATTATCCACGGCGATGCCGCTGCAAGTGCGACCTGGCATTTATCGCCGTTTATAACGTAGTCGTCACCGTCGAGCACGGCGGTGGTCTTGAGGTCGAAGGCGCTGTTTCCCCAGCTGGGTTCCAGCAGGGCGGCAGACCCGGGGGTGAATTCTTCGCCCGTGTAGTCCGATAGTATCTCGGCCTGCTGCTGCTCGTTGCCTAGCAGTACCACCGGGTCGATGACCAGGCGTGGGCTCAATACGTGGGCGGCGATCGAGAGGTCGCCCTCGGCCAGTGCCTCGGCGATGACCGTGCCGGTGATGGCCGACGGCTCCTGGCCGAAGCCACCGCAGGCCTCGGGTATGGTCGCCTGCGCGAGTCCCAGCTCCCAGGCTTCCTGGGCCAGCGCGGGGGGAACCTCGCCGCTGTCGTCGGCCTCGTGACCGGCTGGTCGCAGGCGCTCGCGCGCGAAGGCTGCGACCGTGTCGCGTATGAGTTGCTGTTCTTCGTCGAGGTGAAAATCGATCATCTGTTTTCTCCGTTTTCTTGTAGTGAGTCGGTGCGCACACCGTTGAGCGATACGAGCAGGGTGTCGATGTAGTGACCGAGGGCGTCGTCCATGCAGAAACTGTCGGGATCCTGGTAGTACTGGATCTCGGCCCCGAGAACGGCGCTGGTGTAGGCCGAGGCCACGCGCTCGGGGTCTACGTCGGCGCGAAACAATTCCTGCTGCTGCCCCCGTCGTACGAGCCCGGCAAGGAAGCGCCTGAATCCCCTCATGGTGGACCGCAGCTGGTCCGAAACCTGCTGGTTGGTGTCGATGCTCTCGATCATGAGCATGATCAGGAACCTGGGGTGATCCTTGGACATCGCGTGGTCCTGGCACACGTGGGCGATGCGGCGCAGGGCCTCGTCGGCGGCCAGGCCGTCGCAACTGGCCTGTACCCTTTGTTCGAATTCCGCAATGCGGTCGAGCACAGTTGCTGCGAGCAGGTCTTCCTTGTCTCGAAAGTGGTAGTAGATCGACCCCTTGGTAACTCCGGCTTTACGGGCGATGCGATCTATCGAGGATCCCGCGTATCCGTAGCGCGAAAAACAGTCGGCCGCGGTGGCCAGCAATTCGCTGCGCGACCTGCCTTCTCGCCCGGAAACGTTGCCTGCAGAGGACATACCAAACGTTTAGTATTATTGCTGCGACGAGTCAAAAGACGCACAGTGCAGGGCACTTGGAGGCGAAGCCGGTTGACCTGGCGGGGCTGAACGTGGTCTCTTTGAGTCTGCGCGTTTTATGGCTTGGATTCGTCAGATACCCCCGGCGCGGGCCGGGGGACGGTTGGCCGGTGTCTACCGGGAAATACGCAACGAGGTTCCGCGTGTGCCCAACCTCATGCAGGTTTTCAGCCTGAGGCCCGAAACCATGGAGGGCCTGTATCGCTCCTGGTTGTCCTCGATGTGGAACGGGTCGGTAGACCGGCAGACCCGCGAGCTCATGGCCATGGCCGTGGCGCGTTCGGCTCGTTGCGATTACTGCGTAGACTCGCACCTGGTTTTTCTCCAGGTCTGCGGCATGGACCGCGACCAGGCTTTTGCCATCGAGCGCGATAGCGCCGCCGTTGGAGAATTGCCCGAAGCTGTTTGCGTAGCGATGGAACTCGCCTCCCGCTTGACCTCCGACCCACGCAACTTGCGTGACGAAGACCTGCAAGACTTGCGAAAGTGCTGGCCGGCGATTGAGCAGCGTGTTGAGTTGATCTCGGTGGCTGCTGGCTTCAACTGCATTACCAGGGTGGCCAACGCGCTGGGTGTCGACCAGGAAATACCACTGAGCGTTCGTCGTTTTGAAGCGGGCAGGCGTGGCGCCATTTCGCTGTTGTCGCGGCTCACGGCTGTGAGCGTGGACATGGACTACAAGCCTGTTCCCGCGAGACCCCCTGAAGAAAACCTGCGCGCTCTCGATTTTCTTTTTTTATCCCAGCTCGGGTTTGCTTCGTTGCCGCCTGGCTTCACGGTTCTCCAGCACTGCCCCGAGATGTTTGACGGCCAGCTCAGGCTCATGGAAAAGGCCGTGGCCGTCATGCCGCGCGATCGCTGGATGAGGCTGGGGCTGGTCATCGGCAAACTGACGGGCTGCGATTACTTTTCGGAAAACTGCACCGCCTGGCTGGAGCAGCGCGGCGTGGACACGGCCGACGTCGTGGCGGCGGCCGAGGGTGCCCAGTCGTCGCTGCCCGACGCCGAGAAGTGCTGCCTGCGCTTCGCGCGTGACCTTACCCTGCACTCGCACACCATGGACGAGAGCCGGGTACGCGGACTGAGGGTCGCCGGGCTGTCTGACGGCGCCATTCTCGATCTTGCCTTCGTGTCGGGGGTCTTTAACGGCATGGTACGCCACGTGGCGGCGCTGGCTGTCGAAGAACGAACGGCCGGTGGGCCCGGGTCCCCGGTTGAACACGACGCGGCGTCCGGGCATCTCAACGGAAACGCACCGGCTGGTGATGATCTCCCCTGAGTGCCTTCCTGGCAACTCCTTGTCCGCGCGACTGGCCGGGTCACGATGATGTGTATAGGGTAGCGGTGCGCGCCTCGACGGTGCGCAAGTGGAGGCGCTTGAAATGGTGGACAAGTCTATAGACGGCGAAGTATCGGGCAAGCTGTTCCGGTTTCTCTCGGCCATGCACCCCTCGCTGTCGCGTGCCGAGCGGCAGAGCTTTGCCGAGTACGACGCAGATTCCTGGTATCCGTGGAACGAGGAGACCGCCAGTCGTTTTAACGAGTTGATGCGCAGCGCGCCCCGCGACAGCAGCTTCGCTCGCGGCTTTGCCTACGTGGCACAGAAGGCGATACCCGAGGGACGCTACCTGTCGGTGCCGGAGTTGCTTGAATACCTCGACCGGCTGCCGGCGGCCTTCAGGGGCGAGTACGGCAGCGGATTCGAGGCCAGGCTCGAAGAACCCTTCAAGGCCAGGATCAGCTACGCGGGGATGCCGGGCTTTGCCAACAGTTGCATAGCGGTGGCCGGCGAGCTCGCTCAACGCTTGCAGGCTTCGGGCGGCAAGGGAGTGCGGGTGCGCCACGTGGAAGGCTGCCGGCTGCAGGACGAAGAACGCTGCAATTTCGAAGTCACGTGGAAGTCCGAGGCCGATCCCCGCGGCGTCGAACTGGTGGCGGCTTCTTCGCTGCTGGGCGAAGAAGCGCCGGACCTGCTCGTTCCTGAAACAGACAGGGATCTGCGCGAACCCGTGTCGGCCGAGAACTGGAACTTCAGCGACGAGGCTCTGCCGGGTGACAACGACGAAGCCTCCCTGGCTCAAGAAATAGCGCCGGCCCGCGAAATTAAGCCGCCGGCCGAACCGGTTCTTCCCCCGGTGCAGGAGTCCCTGCGGGAGCCCGCCGAGGCACAAGTCGCCGCGAGCACTGCCGGCGGACTGGCCGAAGCCGGACTGGCCGAAGCCGTGTTGTCCGGGAACGTGTCGGCGACATCGGGCGACGATCTCTTCGGCATGCTCAAGCAACGCCTGGAAGTTGCCGATCGCCAAGCGGCGCTCTACGAGCAGGCCCGCGGTGAGATCGATCTGCTGCGCGGCGAACTCAATCGTGCTGGTGAAGAGCACCGTCGCGCTCTCGATGAAGCCGAGCAGCGCATCAGCGAAACCCGCGTGCAACTGGCGGCGCTCAAGGACAACATTCGCAAGCTGGTGTCGGACCACTGAGCTTTTCCTGCAGGGTGGTGCTCGTCGGCCCCCAGGGTGGGGCCAACGTGGGCTCGGTGTGCCGGGCCATTGCCAACATGGGCGGCGCATCCCTGTGCACGGTCAACGAGGAGTTCGATCTTGAGCAGGCGCGCATCATGTCGGTGCACGCGCAGCCGATTCTCGACGCGCGCCTGCGCTGCGCTTCCCTGCAGGAAGCCGTGGCCGGTTGCACGACGGTGGTGGGCACTACCGCGCGCGACGGGCCCTACCGCAGCCGCACGAGCGACGTGCGCCAGGTGGCTGCCGGCCTGCTGGCCGAGCACGACCACGGCGACCCGCGGCCGGTAGCGCTCGTGTTCGGGCCCGAGGACCGGGGCCTGTCCAACAGTGAAATCGCAGCCTGTCACCGCCTGGCCTGCATTCCCGCCGAGGAGAGTTATCGCTCTCTCAACCTGGCCCAGGCCGTGCTGCTGTGCCTGTACGAACTGCGACGAGCGGGCGAGGGCGAGCTGCCGACGCCGGGGAGCGATGCTGTTGACGACCAGCACCCGCGTGCCGACGCCGGCGCCACCGACGCGGCCATGGAAGCGCTGGAGCAGGCCCTGCTGCAGATAGGTTTTCTGTCCGAAGACAACCCCGGTCACATCATGCAGTCGCTCAGGTCGGTGTTCGGAAGGGCCGGGCTCGATGAACGCGAGCTGCGCATCGTCCGCGGCCTGGCGCGGCAGGTGAGCTGGTTTGCAGAAGGTGGCCGCGAGGTGGCCCTCGCCAAGCGAAAACAGGGCCGCCGCCTGCGCTGAAAGATTTTCTTTAACAACCTGCCGTCGCGGTGCGCCCCTTTGCAAGCGAACAGGGCAGCGACTACCTTGCGGCCACGGAGGAAAACAATGGTAGTTATCACAGCGAAGTTAAGAGCGGCCGAGAACTGCGAAGACGAGGTCGCCGAAGCGCTCTCGAGCATGGTCAACTGGGTGACCGAAAACGAAGTCGAGACCCTGACCTACACGCTCAACCAGTCGGCGGCGGACCCGCGCGACTTTCTCGTGTTCGAACGCTACACGAGCCGCGAAGCACTGGACTCTCACATCGGGTCGGATCGCATGAAGCAACTCAATGGCGAGCTCGGGGGCAAAGTGGAAGGGCCGCCTTCGGTCGAGTTTTACGGCGAAGTTGCCGCCAAGCTCTAGGGAGCAGGAGAAACAGTAGGCAGTGGCAGTGATCGCAAGAAAAACCGGGCATTACCTCGAGGACTTCAGGCTGGGGCACGTGTTTCGCCACAAGGGTGGCAAGACGGTGAACGAGGGCCTGTTCAACGCCTTTACCGAGTTCAACCTTACGACCAACGCGCTTTGCAAGAATGCCGAGTTCGCCAGGTTGCACGGATTCGAGGGACTGGTCTGTCCGCCGGGCCTGGTTATGAACGTGGTCTTCTCGCAGACGGTAGAAGACATTTCGGAAAACGCGCGCGCCAACCTCGAGTACATCAACATGCGCTTCGGTGCGCCGGTGTACGTGGGTGACACGCTCGAGGCCGAGACCACGGTGGTGGGCATCAAGCCGTCGTCCAAGGACAACGACCGCGGTGTCGTACACGTGAGCACGGTTGGCCGCAAGCAGGACGGGCGGGTTGTTGTAGCCTTCGAGAGAAAGGTGCAGGTGTGGAAGAAAGACCTGGCCGCCGAGGTCGACGCAGGTGAACTCGACGAGAAGCCCTCCGTGGAGTGCTCGCCCGATATCCCGGCCTGGGATCCGGGGGCCGACTACGCCTCGCGCGCCTACCTGTCGAGCGACCACGGTTACATGGAGGACTTCACGGCGGGCGACGTCTACGCGCACTCGCGCGGCCGCGTCATGACCGACGAACACATTGCGCTTACGGCAGTGCTCGACAACACCAGCCAGGTGCACTGCAACCAGTTCCTGGTTGACCAGAACCCGGAAAAATACATCGGCGGTCGCCTGATTATTTTCGGAGGCATTCCGTTCAACCTCTGCCTGGGCCTGAGCTGCCCCGACATAGCCGACAACTCGCCTGCCGATGTCGTCTACACCACCGGTCGCCATACGGCACCCCTGTTCGCCGGTGACACCGTGTTTGCCGAGACCGAGATCCGCTCGGTGGGAGACTATCCGGGCCGCGAGGACCTCGGCCTGCTGGCGGTTACGCTCAGGGGTTACAAGCACCGCCCCGCGAAGGAAGGCGAAGACGGGCCGCAACGGGTGGATATTTTTTATCTGGAGCGTGAGCTGGCAGTTCGCCGGCGCAGCCACTACACGGCATGAGCGCGGGCGGCAGGGTCGACGGCCGCGGGCTCGACGGCCGCGGGCTCGACGGTTGCGTGCTGGTGGAGGCCCCGTGGTTGATGAGCCTTTCTGTTGTCGGCGACGACGCGGTTGAGTACCTGCAGGGCCGCCTGAGCTGCGACGTGGCGGGGCTGGCCCCTGGGCAGGGCGCCCACGCGCTGTTGCTCACGAGGCAGGGGCGCGTGCAGGAGCTGCTGGCGGTCTACCGTCGTGCCGATGACCTCTTGCTCGTTGTTGACCGCGGCAGGGCCGACTCGGTGATGGCCGCGCTCGAGGAATTCATCGTGGCCGACGACGTGGAGTTTGAGTCTTGCGAGCAGGCCGGGTCACTGTTGCTGACGGGCCAGGACGCTCCCGCCTTGCTGGCCGGTGCTGCGTCGGATTTTTCGGAGCGGGATTTGTCGGAGCTGAACCTTTCGGGCCTGGCTCTCAACCTGCGACGGCGCGCGGACCTCTGCGTGCCGTCCTTCGAGTTGCTGCCCGGTCCGGGCTCAGACCCTGCTCAGTTGAGCGCCGCTCTGGAAGAACTCGGGGCAAGCAAGGGCGAGCCGGCGTTGCTGGATCGCATGCGGATAGAAAGCGGTACGCCCGCGGTCGGGGTCGACGTGGACGAGCAGCGGATGGCCATCGAGGCCCGGCTGGAGTGGGCCATTCACTTTGCCAAGGGCTGCTACGTGGGCCAGGAAGTAATCGAGCGCAGCGTCAGCCGCGGGCGCGTCAACCATCTCCTGGGCCTGCTGCAGATTGACCCGGCCGGCGCCGCTGTCCACGCAGCCGAGCTGGTCGGGTTGCAGGTAGCCGGCGGCAGCCCTGCCGATGTTGTGACCAGCGTGTCGATGGGCGCGGGGGGAGACAGCGAAGCGGTCCTGGCGTTGGCCTACCTGCCCGCGGCCATGGCCGAGACCGGCAGCGTGGTCGAGCTGGAGAGAGACGGCGTTGTTCTTGCCCGCGCCACGGTAGTGGAGTGGCCCCGGCCCCACGTGCTGGCGGGCCGGCAATCGCCTGCTTGAGAAGGGGGGGGGGCGGACGCCTCGCCTTTTGTGCGCAACCGGAGGGTGGCTCGCGCTCTGAGCCGGCCAACGGGTTACACTGCCCGTGGCCTGAAAACCAGGCCGTGAAAGACGGCTCATGAAAGGCGACTTCGTCTACGTTGATCTCGAAACCACCGGCACCAGCGCGGTCGCCGACCGCGTGACCGAGGTGGCACTCATACGCGTGCACGACGGCAAGGAGCTGCGGCGCTGGTCGAGCCTCGTGGACCCCGGCTGCCCGGTCCCGTCGTTCATCACCGGCCTTACTGGCATAAGCGACGAGATGGTACGAGCGGCGCCGAGCTTCGTTGACCTGGCCGACGACCTGCTCGAAATGCTCGACGGCGCGGTGCTCGTGGCCCACAACGCGCGCTTCGATTACGGCTTTCTGCGAGCGGAGTTCAAGCGCGCCAACCGAAGCTTCCAGGCCCGCACGCTTTGCACGGTGCGCTTGGCCCGCAAGCTGTTTCCCGGCCACCGCAGCTACGCGCTCAGTGCCCTGCTCGAGCGCCACGACCTCAACTGCGCCGCTCGTCACAGGGCCATGGGAGACATCGAGGCGGTGCTTTCTTTTGTCGAGATGGCCGAGCGCGAGCTGGGTCGCGACCGGGTCGAGCGGGAAGTCGCCGCCTTGCTCTGCCTGCCCACGCTGCCCGCCGGCCTCGATTCAGACCTGGTGGCTTCGATTCCCGACAGCCCCGGCGTGTACAGGTTCTACGGCGAGCGGCGATGCCTGCTCTACGTGGGCAAGAGCGTGCGTCTGCGCAGCCGAGTGCTGTCGCACTTTTCCTCGCAGAGCGCGACCCTGACCGACGCGAGGCTGGCGCGACAGGTGCGCGACGTAGAGTGGACCGAGACGGCTGGTGAGCTCGGTGCCCTGTTGCTCGAGGCTCGCACCGTCAAGACAGCGCGCCCGCTCTACAACCGCGCGCTCAAGGGAAGCGCGCGCGCCCTGGCCGTCGAACTCGTCGAAGACCGCGATGGCTACCTCGGCGCACGTCTCACCGACGACTGGGACCCGGCCGACAGTGAGCGCTACTACGGAATGTTTCGTAGTCGTAAAAAGGCCGAGGCCCGCCTGGACGAGTTGTGCCTGGAACACGAGCTGTGCAGGCGGCGCATGCGCCTGGAGAAGCTGGGCCCCGCTTGTTTCGGCCAGCGCCTGGGACGCTGCCGTGGTGCCTGCCTGGGGCAGGAGAGCTCCGAGGGTCACAACGCGCGCGTGCGCGTGGCCATGACGGGCCTGCGCCACAAGGCCTGGCCGTGGAAGGGCCCCATAGGCATACGCGAGCACAACCGTGCCGGGCGCGTGAGCGAGCTGCACGTCGTTGACCGCTGGCGCCACCTGGCCACGGTGGCCGACGAGGCCCAGTGGTACGACAACCCGGTGCTGCCCGACAGCAGAAGCCCTGATCGCGACGTATATCGTCTGCTGGTGCAGCAGCTGTTCTCGGGTGCCGCCCGGGCAAAAATAGAAATAGTCCAGCTCTGAACACGCCCTGCGCCCAGCGGCAGGCGCTTGCCCTTGAGAGGGTTGCGGGTTGCCGCAACTATGGGTCACGGTGCTTATCGATCTCGTACTCCTGCTGGCCATAGCCTGCGCGGGCCTGTTGGTCGGGCGGCTGCTGGGCCTGCCGGCCATGGTGTCCTGGCTTCTGGCCGGCGTTGTTGCCGGCCCGGCCGGCCTGGGCCTGCTCGGCTACAGCGACAACCTCGGCCGCCTGGCCGAGCTGGGTGTTGCCCTGCTGCTGTTCGGCGTTGGCGTGGAGTTCTCGCTGGTGGGTCTTCGCCAGCGGCTGGTCCGCTTGCTCGCTACCGGTGGTGCCCAGGTGGTCGTGACGGCCGGGGCCACGACGCTGCTGTTTCACGAAATGGGGCTCACCATGCAGGCGGCCGTCGTGGCGGGCATGCTGGTGTCGCTGTCGAGCACCGCGGTGGTGTTCCGGCTCTACTCGGTCAGCGGTGAGCTGAGCGCTCCGCACGGCCAGGCGGCGGCCGGCGTGCTGCTGTTCCAGGACCTCGCGCTGGTGGCCATGATGATGGTGCTGCCGCTGCTCGGTGGTGCCGCCAACGCTTCGGCGTTGGAGCTGGCCATGGGGGTCGCGCGGGCGGTCGCGGCGGTTGTGTTCCTGCTGGTCGCCGCGCGCGCGTTGTTGCCGCCCTTGCTCGAGCTGGCGGCGCGGGCTGGCGCCGCGGAGTTGTTTCCGCCGCTGGCCCTGCTGGTGGCGCTTGGCACGGCCATGGGCGCGTCGGCGCTGGGCTTGTCGCTGCCCGTGGGTGCTTTCCTGGCCGGCCTGGCCTTGTCGGGCAGTCCCTACGCCCAGCAGGCCACGGCCGAGTTGTTGCCACTCAGGGACGCGTTTCTCGCGGTGTTTTTTACGAGCGTGGGGCTGCTGTTCGCTCCCTCCGAAATCGGCTCCGGCGGCTTGCTGGTGTTGGCGATGCTCGCCGCCGTGCTGCTCAAGGGCGCGGTTTCGGCCGCAGTGGTGGCCCTGGGTTGGCGTTCTGTTCGCGTGGGCCTGATGGCGGGCGTAGGCCTGGCCCAGGTGGGCGAGTTCTCCTTCGTGCTCGGGCAGGAAGCCCTGGGCCTGGGCCTGATCGACGACGCGTTCTTCCAGGGTTTTCTCGGCGCGGCCATACTGAGCATGGCCGTTACGCCTTTTGCCACCCAGGCGGCGCGGCGGCTTTACGACAGCGATATCAGCGCGCCGGGCGGCGACACCCAACAGGCCAACACGCGAGCGGCTGCTCCGGGCAACGAGAGCGTGCTGCTGCTCGGCTACGGGCAGGCGGGACGCGCCATGGCCCGCGTGCTCGACTCCTCGGGCCTGTCGTTCGTGGCCCTTGATCTCGCCGTTGACCGAGTGAACGAGGGTGTGGGCGATGGCCACGATCTGCGTTTCGGCGACGCCTCGCGGCGCGCCACCCTCGAGGCCGCCGGTGGCGCCAATTGCAGGGCCGTGGTCGTAGCGCTGGGCGATCCCTGGGCCACGCGCGCGGCAGTCAGGTTGCTCCGGCAGATGAACCCGGATGCGCCGATCCTGGCGCGCGCGGGTAACGATGAAGAAATATCGGTGCTCGAAAAGCTCGGTGCCGACGAGGTCATAAGCACCGGTTTCGAATCGTCGGTGCACCTGCTCGCTACCCTCCTCGAGCGCCTGGGTGTGCCGCGTCACGTCGCGCGGGTGCAGGAGTCGATACTGCGCATGGATGCTTACGGCGTGCTGAGGGGTCACGCGGCCTCGGCGCAGTTGTTGCCCGAGGTGGATAAGCTGCTCAGGGGCGGCACGCTGGTGACGGCCGAGGTCATGCAGGGCAGCCGCGCTTGCGGCGGCAGCCTGGCCAGGCTCGTGGCGTCGATATCCGGCGAGCAGGCGGCCGGCGAGCAAACTCCCGCCGAAGAAATGGCGGCAGTTCTTTCGCTGGTGAGGGACGAGCAGCCGATCTCCAACCCGCCGCCTTCTACCATTCTTGAGGCCGGTGACCTGCTTGTGCTCTACGGTCCGCACGCGGGCATAGACGCGGTGCTGCGCCAGCTCGAACCCCCCGCCGACGACGACCCCAGGGCCTGACAATCGACGTGGCTGCCTGCTCGGACAAGCTGGAGTTTTCGGTTGTAGACTCCCTGCTCGGCATCGACTCAGAACAGTGGAACCAACTGGTCGACGCCGACGATCCCTTTCACGAGTGGGGCTTTCTCGCTTCGCTGGAACTGTCGGGAGTGGTTGGCGCCGGTACGTCCTGGCAACCCGCCTACCTGCTTGCAGAAAAGGGCGGGCAACTCGTCGGCGCGCTGGCCAGCTGGATCCGCTACGACTCTTACGGCGAGTTCGTGTTCGACTGGCACTGGGCCGATGCTTACCAGCGCGCGGGCCTGCCCTACTATCCCAAGCTCACCGTGGGCTTACCCTTCACGCCGGTCACCACGCGGCGCTTTCTCGTTCACCCCGATCACCCGCGTCTCGAAACAGCCGCCGGTCTCGTTGAACATTTACTGGCGTTTGCCGTCGAGCAGAAACTATCGGGCGTGCATTTTCTTTTTGTAACCGAGGAGGAGCAGCAGTTACTCGCCGAGCACGATTTCATGTCGCGCCTGCAGCCCGAGTTCCTGTGGCGCAACTCGGACTACGGCGACTTCGATGATTTTGCTGGCTCACTCAGGTCGAAGAAGCGCAAGCAGGTTATCCTCGAGCGACGGCAGGTGGCCGACGGCGGACTGGCGATCGAAACGCTGGGTGGCGCTCAGCTCACAGACGCCGACATGGATGCGCTGTGGTCTTTCTACCACGACACCACCGGCCGCAAGTGGGGCGAGCGTTACCTCAACCGCGACACCTTTGAGAACTGGCGGCAGCGCTGCGCCGAACGCGTGGTCGTGGTGCTCGCCCGTGACGGCGACCGTGCGGTGGCGGGGACGTTTAATTTTTTTCGCGGTTCGGCGCTGTACGGTCGCTACTGGGGGGCGGTAGAAAACCTGCCGCTGATGCACTTCGAGTGCTGCTACTATCGGCTCATCGACTTTGCCATCGAGCGCGGGCTGAAGAGCTTTGACGCGGGCGTGCAGGGTGAGCACAAGTTCCTGCGCGGTTTCGAGGCCCGGCCGGTTTACAGCGCCCACTGGCTGTCTCACCCCCCTGCGCGCCAGGCCGTGGGCAGCTACCTTGAGCAGGAGAGGGAGCAGGTGCGCCGCGTGGTGGAAGGTTATAATCGTGTTTCCCCGCTTAAAACGGTCAGGGCCCGCGCGGCCGACCAGGCGGAGGTCTTCAAAAAGCCCCGAAAAAGGCGTATTAATCAGCGTAGAAATGAGTGATTCGAGTCAGTTTGCAGCCGCGTGGGCCGGGCCGCGCAACGCCCGGGATGCAGCCGACCGTTTGAACGGCCGCGACAGCAGTGGCGAGGGCCAGCTGCTCACCCGTCGGCGGGCGGCGCTCAAGCGGCCGTCGATGTACCGGGTGCTGGTGCTCAACGACGACTACACCCCCATGGAATTCGTGGTCTGGATACTCGAGGCGGTGTTTTACAAGCCCCACGAAGAGGCCGTGCGGCTCATGCTGGACGTGCACAACGAGGGCAAGGGTTGCTGCGGTGTCTACGCCCACGACACGGCTCGCACCAAGGCGGCGCAGGTTCACGAACTGGCGCAGCGCCACGAGCATCCCCTCGAATGCAGGATAGAGGTTGCCGAGGGCGAAGATGAAGGAGCCGACGACAGCGGACGGCAGGGTGATGGCGCATGAGAATATCCGACGAACTCGAACGCACGATGTTGCGCGCGGTGGACTACGCCACCACGAGGCGGCACGAATTCGTGTCGGTGGAGCACCTGCTGCTGGCCCTGCTCAAGGACCCGGACGCGGCGCGGGTGTTGTCGGGCCTTGGGGTCGACCTGGAAAAGCTCGCCTCCGAATTACGGTCTTTTCTCGACGAAAATTCGCCGGTGGTGCCGCTGCTTGCTGCTGCGACAGCCGGCACGGGTGACGCGGCAGAAGACGATGACGATCCCCCGGCAGGTGATCTCGATGAAGGCGACCCGGCTTCTTCGGGTGATGACCAGGCCGACACGGGGCGGGAGCTTACGGCCAGCGAAACCGTGGCCTGGGCACCGGGTTACACCATCGGTGCCCAACTCGTCCTGCAGCTGGCGGCTTCGCACGTGCAGTCGTCCGGGCAGGAGAGCATGGACGGGAGCAACCTGCTCACGGCGATGTTCCGCGACGAGGAATCCCACGCCGCCTGGTATCTCAAGCGCCACGGGGTGAGCCGTTACGACGTGGTCCGTTTTCTTTCGCACGGTCTCGGTAGCCACGGACAAGGCGGCGGAGATGGCCCAGGCGCCGACTCACCGCCGTGGTCCGAGGGCGAAGGTGGTGCCGACGGTGACGGCTCCGAGGGCGAAGCCGGGCTGTCCGAGCCGCTTGCGAGGTTCTGCGTCAATCTCAACCTTAAGGCTGCCCGCGACGAGATTGACCCGCTCATAGGACGCCGAGCGGAACTCGATCGCAGCATCGCTGTGCTCGCACGCCGCCGCAAGAACAACCCGGTGCTGGTGGGCGATGCGGGCGTGGGCAAGACGGCCATCGTCGAGGGCCTGGCCATGGCGATATTTCATGGCAACGTGCCTGCCTGCGCGACACCGTCATCTACTCGCTCGACATGGGCGCGCTCACGGCGGGCACGCGTTATCGCGGCGATTTTGAAGAACGGCTGAAGGCCGTCATGTCGTCTCTCGACGAGGCCGGCGGTGATACCGTGCTCTTCATCGACGAGATGCACACCATTGTTGGCGCCGGCGCCGCCACCGGCGGGGCGCTCGACGCGTCGGCCATTCTCAAGCCGGCTCTGGCATCCGGTGAACTGCGTTGCATTGGTACGACGACGTGGAAGGAGTACCGATCCATCATAGAGAAAGACCACGCGCTGTCGCGTCGCTTTCAGAAAATAGAGGTAGTCGAGCCAGGCGAGAAAGAATCGCTGGAGATACTGTCTGGCCTCAAGCAGCGATACGAGGAGTTTCACGGCGTGGAGTACACGCCGCGGGCCATCAAGTCATCGGTGGAACTATCGGCCCGTTATGTCACCGACCGCTTGCTGCCCGACAAGGCCATCGACGTGCTCGACGAATCGGGTGCCGACGTCAAGCTGCGCGAGCGCGGGCAGGGCGGCGTGAGAAGAGTGACCGTGCGCGACGTGGAGAAAGTCGTTTCGAGGATGGCCCGTGTGCCCACGCGCACCGTGCACGTGCACGACCGACGTCGACTCGAAACCCTTGATCGCGACATACGCCTGATGGTCTACGGCCAGGACGAGGCCGTCGAAAAGGTGGTGAGCGCCATTCGCCTGTCGCGCTCGGGGTTGGCCGAGCCCGACAAGCCGGTGGGCAGTTTTCTTTTTGCCGGCCCCACGGGGGTGGGCAAGACCGAGCTGGCCCGCCAGCTGGCTTCGTCGATGGGCGTGGAGTTCCTGCGTTTTGACATGAGCGAGTACATGGAGAAGCACACCGTCTCCAGGCTCATCGGTGCGCCCCCGGGCTACGTGGGCTACGACCAGGGTGGGCAGCTCACCGATGCCGTTCATCGTAATCCCCACGCGGTGGTCTTGTTCGACGAAATAGAAAAGGCCCACGAGGATGTCTTCAATATTCTCCTGCAGGTCATGGACTACGCGACGCTTACCGACAACAACGGACGCAAGAGCGATTTTCGCCAGGTGGTTCTGATCATGACCACCAACAGCGGCGCGCGCGACGCCGAGGCCAACGCTATTGGTTTTGAGCAGACGGCCGACGGTGCCGGGCGCTCGATGAAGGCCATAGAGAAGCTGTTCAGCCCCGAGTTCCGCAACCGCCTGAGCGCGATAGTGCCGTTTAACCCGCTGCCGATCGAGGTCGCCGAGCAGGTGGTCGAAAAAATCGGCAGCGAGCTGGAGGCGAGACTCAAGAGTCGCAACGTGTCGCTGGTGATCGAGGCCTCGGCCCTGTCATGGCTGGCGCGCAAGGGATACGACCCCGCCTTCGGTGCGCATCAGCGCCGGCGAAGTCAGCCCGGGTGAAGAGGGCCTCGTGTTCGACTACGAATCGCGCGACTGATCGCTGGCGCGACGTATAATCACCACGCGGCCCACGAGCTTGTCGTCCACGCCTTGGGCCGCGTCGGACACATCGAGCCGGCTGCCCACGCCCTGCAGCAACTTTACGCGCCCGCCAACACGCACGAATCCCTTGACCCGCAGCGGCGAAGTTTTGAGCAGCTCGGCCTCGAGCTGTACGAGGTCGCTGTCATCGGCCACACCGATGACCTCGCTCGCGAAGTGCTCGTGGTCGTGTTCGTCGTGCGTCCCGTGCGCCGGTGCGCGTCGCTGCTCGCGCGCCTGTTGGTCGTCGGCCGGTTGCGACGGTTGTGGAGTGAAAAGTACCGACGGGTCCACCTGGCAGTGGCTCGCGTGAAGCAGGGGCGCGTCGGGTTCCATGGCCCGCAGCCGGGCTTCGATGGCCGGAAGCGCCGAGCCGGGCACGAGGTCTATCTTGTTGAGCAGCAGCAGGTCGGCCGAGCTTACCTGCTGCTCAAAAGTGCCATCGAGGTCGCGCTGCTCGTACACCTGCAGGGCGTCGACCACCACCAGGGCCGCGTCGTCAGCCAGCCAGGAGTTTACGGGCTCGCGCCACAGCTGCACCAGGGTATCGTAGGGCAGGGCGACGCCCGAGGTCTCGATGATGATGCGATCCGGGTCGACGCTTTCGCGCAGCTCCTGCAAGGTGTCGAGCAGTTCGTCGGAGAGCTGGCAGCACACGCAGCCGCCCTCAAGCTCTACCGTGGCCTGTCCGCCCTGGCCGATGAGGGCGGCATCGAGGCCGAGCTCGCCGAATTCGTTGGTGACGATGCCAACTTTCACTCCCTTGGCGATGGCGTCGTCGAGCAGGTGGCGAACGAGCGTGGTTTTGCCCGACCCGAGAAAGCCCGACACCAGGAGCACCGCGACACCCCCTCGGATGTCCGCGGTAGCCGCCGGGTTCTTTTTATCGGCGGGCACCCCTGCTCACGCCGCCGTGCTGTTGCGCAGGTCGCCCGCGAACCAGTGCCTGAGAAGGCGAGTGGTTTGCAGGTCCTGGGCAGCGTCGAGCAGGGTTTCGATGTCTTCGGGTCGATCGAGGTCCAGCGCAAAGCCGGCGAGATCGAGCACGGTGCAGGGCAGGCCGGCCTGTTGGCAGGCGTTTACGTGCGCGGCCAGGCTCTCGCCCTCGAAGCGCGGTTGCATGACCGTGGGTGGGCTGAGCAGCAGGCCGTTGGTGCCGCCGGGGGACCCCGATCGCACCAGCAGCACCGACCGGCGCGGGGAATCGAGCTCAAACAGTTCGTCGATTTCACTGGACCGCAGCAGCGGTACGTCGCCGGGAATGGCCAGCAGCCGGGTAGCCCCGCGCTGCTCGAGTTGCTCGGCGGCCCAGGCCACCGCGCCGTTGAGTCCCAGGGCTCGGCCCTGGAGCTGGCGTTCGTCCAGCGCGAGGACGCCCCGCGACCTCGCCCGCTCGAGCAGCACCGGGTCGCTGCTCACCACTGCCGGCAGGTCGAGTGCGCGTGAGCCGACCAGCGCCGCCAGCATGTCGTCGAGCATGGCCAGGGCGAGGGCTTCTCGGCGCGACGGGTCCAGCCGTTGGCCCAGTCTCTGCTTGGCCCCGGTGGTGGATCGCACGGGTATGACGGCGGCGTTCACGGCGCGCAAGTTACTTCAGAGCCCCACTGGTGTAAAGCAGCCAGGCTTCCGGTGGGGTAGGAGGCGGCGTGGCAGGGCTGTCTCCCCTTCGCGAGAAAGGAGAGCGCGGCCTTTTTTTGCCCGCCGTGGATGGCTGGGCTATAAGTCCGTTCGCCGTTGCGTATTGTAGGCGGAAAGTTCAAGGGGCGCAGGTTGGCAGCCGTGCCGGGCAAGGGCACTCGGCCCACGGCTGACCGGGTGCGCGAGGCCCTGTTCAACCGACTGCTGGTTCGCTACGAGTTGGAGGGGGCCAGCTTGCTCGACCTGTTTGCGGGCAGTGGCGCGCTGGGCCTGGAGGGCTTGAGTCGTGGGGCGGCCGAGTTGTTGAGCGTGGAACGAGATCGCGGGGCGGTGGCTGTGGTAGAGGCCAACTTTGAGCGCTGTGGCTTGCGAGCAGATGGTACGCAGGCCGGTGGTACTCGGCCAGATGGTCTGCAAGCGGAAGTGCTGGGCGTAGCGGTGGCTGCTGCGCTCGGCAGGCTCGCGCGCGAGGGGCGGGTTTTTGACGGTGTTTTTGTTGATCCGCCATACGCGGGCCCGCTGGCACTGGAAACCCTTGAGACGCTGGGTGGCCTGGAGCTGTTGGGGCCGGGCGGCTGGGTGAGCGTTGAAACTGACCGCCAGGCCCGGCTTCCCGACTCGACTGGTAGCCTGCTGCTGGTAAGAAGAGACGATTACGGCGACACTGCGCTGTGGTTGTATGAAGCCGGTGCGAGGCGGCAGGGGAATCGAGCATGAAGGGAGTCATTAAGTGAGCACAAGGACAGCCGTATACCCGGGTTCGTTTGACCCGGTGACCAACGGGCATCTGGACATAGTGGAGAGGGCCTTGGCCCTGTTTGACCACCTGCGCATCGCGGTGGCCTACAACAAGGACAAGCCCGGGGGCTTGTTTACCCGCGAAGATCGCGAGGCGATGATAGCCGAGGCCACGAGCCAGTACGGTGATCGCGTGTCGGTGGATTCGTTTCACGGACTGCTGGTCGACTACGCGCGCGACAACGGCGCGGGGGCGGTGATACGCGGGCTGAGAGCGGTGGCCGATTTTGACTACGAGTTCCAGATGGCGTTGATGAACCGTCACCTCTGCACTGATGTGCAGACTGTTTTTCTTATGGCCGACGAAGCGCATTTTTACACGAGCTCCAGTCTCATACGCGAGGTCGCCACTCTCGGTGGCGACGTGTCGGCGCAGGTTCCGCCGTGTGTCCTTCGCGCGCTCAACGATAAATTTTCAAAATGAGGAGCTGGGCTTGAAACTTTCCGACCGCCTGCAGAAGGTAAAACCGTCGTCGACCATGGCGATGAACTCGCGCGTGATAGAGCTGAAGGCCTCGGGCCGCGACGTTGTCGGCTTTGCCGCCGGCGAGCCCGATTTTCCAACCTGGGACAATGTCTGCGATGCAGCCCACCAGTCCATCAGCAACGGCGAGTTCAAGTACACCCCGGTGGGTGGAACTCCCGAGATGCGGCATGCGATTACGGTCAAGCTGGCGCGTGACAACGCGCTCGACTACTCCCAGGCCGAGGTCATGGCCAGTTGCGGGGGCAAGCACACGCTGTACAACGCCATGCAGGCGTTGTTGTCCGATGGCGACGAGGTGGTGATACCCGGGCCTTACTGGGTGAGTTATCCCGACATGGTGGCGCTGTCGGGTGGCGTGCCGCGCGTGCTGTCGGCTTCGGAGAAAAACGGCTTCCTGCTGTCTGCGGCCGAGCTCGAGGCGGCGCTGACCCCGGCAACGCGCATGGTCATACTCAACAGCCCGTCCAACCCCACCGGCGCCTGCTACGACGAAACCGGCCTGCGCGAGCTGGGGGCGGTGCTCGAACGCCACGACTGCGTGGTGTTGTGCGATGACGTCTACGAGTTCGTACGCTACGACGGCGGCCGCCCGCCGCACCTGCTCACGATGTTCCCGTCGCTCAGGGAGCGCACGGTGGTGGCCAACTCGGTGTCGAAGACCTACGCCATGACAGGCTGGAGGGTGGGCTACTGCGCTGCCCCGGCAAATGTCATCAAGGCCATGCTCACGCTGCAGGGGCAGATGACTTCGAACCCCAGCTCTATTGCCCAGGCCGCGGCCGTGGAGGCACTCACCGGCCCCCAGTCGGCGCTGGCCCCGATGATAGAAGAGTTTGGCCGGCGACGTAACTACGTTTGCGAGCGCTTCAACGCCATCGATGGCCTGTCGGTGTCCCCGCCAGGTGGTGCGTTCTACGTCTTTGTGAACGCGCGCGATGCATTCCAACGAGCGGGCGTGGACAACGGTGATGCCTTCGCGCTGGCGATGCTCGACGGCGCCTCGGTGGGCGTGGTCGGTGGCAACGACTTCGGCTCTTCGGATCACTTTCGCGTATCGTACGCCACCTCGATGGAGCAGCTCAGCAAGGGGCTCGACGCTATCGAGAACTGGCTGGGCGGGCTCTGAAAGCCGTGTCCGCCGGGCTAGTGTCCGCCGGGCTAGTGTCCGCCGGCTCGGATGCCCGCGGCAACTCGCAGCCGTGAAGCGTTGCATACTGCAGGAACCCGGGCTCATCATCGTCGAAGACGATGCGCCCGATCCCAGGCCCGGTCCCGGCGACATCGTGCTCGAGGTGCGCGCGGCGCTCACCTGCGGCACCGACCTGAAGGCCTGGCGTCGCGGCCACCCCAGGATGCCTTGTCCGACGCCCTTCGGCCACGAGTTTGCCGGCCGCGTGGTCCAGGTCGGCGCTGCAGTGGAAGGCTTCGCGCTGGACGACGAGCTGATGTCGGCCAACACCGGCCCCTGCAACAACTGTCGCTACTGCCAACGCGGCCAGCAGAACCTCTGCGAGAGCCTGATGGACGAGATGATCCTGGGTGCATACTCGCAGTACCTGCTCATTACCGAGCGGGTGCTGCGCAGCAACGTTTACCGGCGTCCCGATCACCTGCCTTTTGAGCACGCCGCCCTGCTCGAGCCGCTGTCGACGGTGTGCCACGGCATGTCGGGCGTGCCGCTTCGTGATCGCGACGAGTCGGCCACGGTCCTGTTACTCGGGGCCGGCCCCATTGCGTTGCTGTGGCTGGTGGCGCTCAAGCGGGCGGGTGCTGGCCGGGTGGTGGTAGCCGGGCGAAGGCCGTTCAGGCTCGAAGTGGCCAGCAGGCTGGGCGCCGACGCCGTGCTGGGCGAGGACGACGACCTCGAGGCTTCGCTTGCCCAGCTCACGGGGGGCAGGGGGGCCGACCTGGTGGTGGAGTGCACGGGCAGCATCGAGGTCTGGGAGCAGGCGCCGCAACTGGCGGCCCGCGGCGGCAGCGTGGTGTTGTTCGGTGGTTGCCCGGCCGGTTCGCGGGTGTCGCTCGACAGCTACCGCTTGCACTACGACGGCGTGGCTATCGCGAGCCCTTTTCATTTCTGCCCGGCCGACGTCGAGGTGGCCGCCGGGCTGCTGGGCGATCCCTCGGCGAACTGGTCGCCGTTCATAACTTCAACCGCGTCGCTGGACGAGCTGCCGGCCGTGTTTGAAAACCTGGGCGCGGGCCAACAGGTCAAGTGCGCTGTTCTTCCCCACGGGCCAGGGTCGTCATGATGGGGCCCGAATGAAAGTAGCTCGCTACTACGACGGCGACGACGTTCGCATAGAGGACCAGCCGGTACCCGAGCCGGGTCCGGGCGAGATACTCGTTCGTACTCGCGCCTGCGGCATCTGCACGGGCGACATCATGTCCTGGTACATGCGCCGCAAGGCCCCGTTGGTCTTCGGTCACGAGCCGGCCGGCGAAGTGGCTGCACTGGGCCAGGGAGTTGAGCAGCTCGAGGTCGGCGATCGCGTGTTCGTGCACCACCACGCGCCTTGCGGCAGCTGCCGACAGTGCCGGCGTGGCGCGCCGGTGCACTGCCCGACCTGGCGGCAGAACGGCCTCAGCCCCGGCGGCCTGGCCGAGTACTTTGTGGCCGCGGCTCCCAACGCTGACAACGACACGCTGCCGTTGCCCGGGGGAATAGATTTCGTGTCGGCCAGCCTCGTGGAGCCGGTGGCCTGCGTGGTGAAGTCGCTTGCCCGTGGCGCCGTTGCCGCGGGCGACACGGTGGCTGTAATCGGTGCCGGGATAATGGGCGTGTTGCACCTGTTGCTGGCTAAGCAACTGGGCGCGTCCGTGGTCGTGGCCGACATGGTGCCGGCGCGTCTCGAACGCGCTCGCTGCCTGGGCGCCGACAGCGTGGTCGACGTGCGCGAGGGCACGTTGCGCGAGGGCGTGGAGAAGGCCACTGCCGGCGCCGGGGCCGATGTGGTAATAGTGGGGCCGGGCAGCCTGCAGGCGATGAACGACGGGCTCGACGCGGCCGGCCCGGCGTCAACGGTCGTGTTCTTTACCTGCTCGAAGCCGGGCGACACACTGGAGATCGATCCGTCACGGCTCTACTTTGACGAGATCTCCATCGTGCCCAGCTACTCCTGCGGACCCGCCGATACTCGCGCGGCGTTGGAATACATTCGCTCGGGCGTGGTGTCGGCCGACGACCTTGTTACCCACAGGTTTCCGTTGGAGAAGACCGCCGAGGCGCTGGCCATGGCGGCGCGCAGCGACGAAGCGCTCAAGACAGTGGTCGTTATCGACTGAAGGCGAGGCTCGCCGGTTTACGACCCTTACTTCTGCATGCCCGTGTGGAAGATAACCTCGGACTTTTCGGCAGCGGTTTCGGCCTTGCGGGCCGCATCTTCGGCTGCTGCTGCTGCTGCCTCGGCGCGGGCCACGGCCTCGGCCACATCGCCCTGGTTGCGGGCCTTGCTCGAGGAGCTCTGCATGCCGGCACAGGCTGTGAAGGCCAGGGCCAGGGTAACTATCATCGCCGCTTGTATGGGTGCTTTCATCTTTATGGGACCTCCAGGTTGTCTGTCGATGCGGAGTCTCCGCGTTTCTTTTAATTGCACAGGCCACGCAGGGGCGCAAGCTAAGCGTGGTCTTGCTACTGCCTTGCATTGGTGACGGGTGGCGCTTCGCGGGGTCGCGCGAGGCGGCTATCATCTCAACATGGCGGCGCGTGCGAGGCCCTCTGACTTGTGGCGGCAGCCGGGCAGGTCGGCGAACACGGGCCCGCGCCTGGCGGCTGCTGTCGGGCTGGCGGCGATAGCGCTCTATCTACCCGCCATCGCTTTTGATTTGCTGTTTGACGACCTTTCGTTGCTGGGTGAGGACGGACCCGCCGGCAGCGGTGGGCTGTTGCCCTATCGCCCGCTGAGGCACCTGGCCTGGTTATCAGGGTACTGGCTTGCCGGACTACTGGGCCGGCAGGACCTGGTGGCCCCGGTGTACCACCTGGCCAACCTGCTGCTTTTTGGTGGCGTGGCGGCGACGCTGTGGTGCCTGTGCCGGAGGCTGGGGGCCAACAGCCTGCTGGCCCTCCTGTGTTGCGTGGCCTGCCTGGCCCACCCGCTGTGGGTGGAGTCGGTGGCCTACGTTTCGGGTGCCCGCGACCTGTTGGCCACGCTTTTTACGCTGTTGGCCCTGCTGGCCTGGAGCTCGGCTGACCCCGGGCAGGACAAGCCAGGGCAGGCCGCAGGGGCCGACAGGATGAGGGCGGGCGCGCTCGCCTTGCTGGCGGCACTGGCGGCCACCGCTTCAAAAGAAACCGGTCTACTGGTCGCACCGCTGTTGTTGTTGATGTGGGCATCAGGCCTGGGCCCGTTGCGTCGAGGCGCCCTGGTTGGGATCGTGATGGTGGCTGTCTCGTCGTCGGCCCTGCTGGTGGCTTATGGAGGCGTGGGCGTGTTGCCCGCCACCGCCGGCGTATTGTTGCCGGCGTCGTCCTATTCGTTTTGTGTGGGCGGTACCCTGGCGCTGCACTACGCGGCCGGGCTACTGGTCCCCGTTGATCTGTCCGTCGACTACCCGGCGCTGTGGCAACCCTGCGTCGGGATGGGTGCGGCTGCCTGGTTGCGCGCAGCCCTCGGACTGGTTCTGCTCGCGGCGTTGGTCGCCTCCGTGGTCCTGGCCTGGCGTAGCAGAAAGGGCGACATCGAGCGCAGGCAGGCAGCCTTCGTTGTAAGCTGGACCGCGGCTGCAGGCGTGGCGCTTGTTTTCGTTGCCGGCGTCAACGAGCCGGGCGCCGATCGCCACTCGCTGCTGTTGCTGCCGCCGTTGGCCCTGGGCATGGGCCTGTTGTTGCAGCAATTGTTGCAACAGTTGTCGCAGCGGCAGCCACGGCCAGGTAAATGGCTGCCGGTGGGTCGTATCGCGGCCCTGCTGCTGATCTGCTGCGTCTTTTTGCTGGCGGGGGTCACCTTGCACAGGCAGCAGGATTGGCGCAGTCAGGCGGCCTTGTGGCGCTCAACGGTGGCTGTTCAGCCCAACTCGCCCAGGGCGCATTATAATCTTGCAGTGGTGGCGGCTGACCGTGGCCGTCGAGGCCTGGCTCAACTCAGGCTCAAGAAATTGCTCCAACGCTGGCCCGACTACCAGCCGGCCCTGCTTGCCCGCGCGAGGCTGGCCTGCGCCGGGGGAGCGCTGCACCGCGCGGGGCACTTCCTTGAGTTGGCCGCGGGCGGGGCCGCCGGCAATAACGCTGCCGACAGGGCCGCGACCGATCGCGCGGTGCTCGCCGTTGTTAAAGACTGTCCTGTCATGGCCTGGCCGCGGTGATTGTCGCCGCCGCTTCAGTCGCTGCCGGGGCGGTCAGCGGCCGGCGGTCTTGCTTTGAAATAGATCGCCTCCAGGCGCAGCAACGAGACAGTGGTCGGGTACACGCGAAAGTGTTCAGGCGGAGCAGACTCGCTGGCCTGGGGCAGAAGCAGCTCAAAGCTGAAGTCGGCCACGTGCTCCTGTCGCGTAAAAATGATGCGACGGGACTGGACGCGCTTGGCCGGCAGTGCCAGGTACACCGGCCCTCGTTTTTCGAGCAGGCGCACCAGGCCAGCCACCTGGTTGGTTCCCCTGCGGTTGTGGGCCTGCACGGGCAGAACCTCGCGCTGCCAGGTCAGCCAGAGCGGGGCAGACATGCCGAGGTAGTCGAGCCGGGAGTCGACCAGCAGCGTGGCATCGTCGGGAAGCAGGGCCGCGAAGTCGCGCAGTTGCGCCCAGGTGTTTGCCCAGGGCTGCCGTCCCCACATGGGCTGGGCGGGCAGCAACAGGCCCACGGCAAGCGCGACGCCGGCAGCCACGCCGGCCAGCCTGCCGCGTGCTGTTGTGCTCTCGGTCACCATGCGCGACACCGCCAGCGTGGCCAGCACCACCAGCAAGGGCGCCAGCACCGGCACCATGCGCCTGGAGGCCCAGGGCATGATGGTGCTCACGTGCGGGTCGTAGAACAGCAGCAGGGTCGTAAGGCCGCCGAAGACCAGGAAGAAGCCGTTGCCCGTGTGGCGCATCCGCTCCTGCCACGCCAGGCGCAAGCCCAGCGGAGCCAGCAACAGCAGTGGCCATCCCAGCCAGTCAACCGTCCAACCGGGCATGTGTTCGAAGGCATCGTCCCTGCCCGCCCAGGCAAAGCTGGCGAGCAGCGCCGTCAACGCGCCGGCAGCGCAGAACCTGGCCAGGCCCAGGCGCCTGGCCCCCACCACGAACAGCGCACACAGCGCCACGCCGACCAGCCCGGCGGCCAGCGGTTGCTCCAGCGCGGCAAAGACCACGCCTACCTTCATCCAGGTGAACGCCAGGTCCAGGGGACCGGTCCAGGCAGCCGGCAGCAGCAGCAACTCGGTTGCCAACAGGGCGGAGGCTGCGCCCAGGCCAACAGCAAAACGTGGAGGCAGGGGTCGGCAACCCAGTCCGTGGCGGCGCAACAGGGCCCGGGCCAGCAGCGACACCAGTACAAACAGCGCGAACTCAACGCGGGCCACCGCCGCCATGCCGAGCATCACACCCGCCAGGCCGGCGTCGCTGCTGCTGCCCTCTTCTTCCCAGCCGTCGAGCAGGGCGATTGCCGCCCAGGCAAAAAAACAGGCCAGCGGTGCCGGCAGGGCCACGTGGCCGGCGTAGTACCAGCTGGCCGAGTACGCCAGGCCGAGCACGCCGAGCGAGGCCGCCACGGCGGGTACCCGTCGGCGCAGGAAAATCCACAGCGCCCAGGCGGCGAGCGAAAGCATGAGCCCGGAGAAAGCGCCGGAGCGCGCGGGGCCGGCCACCTCGCTGGAAATTGCAGCCCATAGCATCGGCAGGGGGTGATGGGCCGGAAGCGCCACGCTGTCGTCGTGACCCAGGTGAATCATGGAGTGAGGCAAACGCGAGAAGGGCGGCTTCCATGCTGCCCCCGGCCATACAGAGCCGAAGACCCTGCGCCGGGTAAACGTGTGGAGCCCGGTGGCCACGGGGTCGTCTTTCTCCAGCGTGCCTGACAGGGCCAGGTGGTTGCCAGCTGCCATGTATACGCTCGAATCCCAGGAGGCCAGCTGTGTCTGCCAGGCGGGCCAGTAGAGACAGAGTACGAGCAGGGCCACCAGCGGGCCCGCACCGGCTCTCGTCCTGCCGCCAGCGGGGTCACGTTGGCGCAGCCCCCTGGACATATAGCCAACGAGGCAGGCGCCGGCGTTGACCAGCAGCAGGGTGGGCAGTGAGTAAGACCCCGTGGCAACGAGCAGCAGCCCCACGGCGCTGGTCCACGCCACGCTCAGGGCTATGCGGCCGAATGCAGGTGGCAGGGCCGTACCGCGGGTTGAGCGCATGGCCTGGCCCGGTCCGTACAGCAGCAGGTACAGCGACACCGGTGCCAGCAATAGTCTGAACAGATCCGAGGGGTTCACGCGCTTGCCGGGACATCGCGGCCCGTGTCCCGCCGAAATGCTGCCCGCCGTGGTCGGCGAACGCAATAGCTGACCGGCCCCGCTGGCGACAACTGCCCCCGGCCAGCCCTATGTCGCGAGCACAAAAAAAGCGGCACCCCCCGAGAGGGGTGCCGCCGGTAGACTCTGCAGTCTTGTTGGTCAGGCCGGCAAGATCGCCGGAATTATCAGGTGCCGGTTCCGCCGCCGCCCATTACAGCAAACTGGTTGCCGTCAGGGTCAGACACCACGATGGTCTGCGGTGCGAGGCTCGAGCATACACCCAAGGGGGGCAGGCCCAGGCCGGCGAGCAGGGTGTTCGTGTCGCCTTTGAACTTGACCTTGCCTTTGCCGCAACCCTTTACGCAAGGGAATACGCTCTGCACGGGGAAGTCGAAGATGGTGATCGCGACTCCGGCCGCTAAGTCGTTAACCGTAGGACGGGTAACAGACTGCAGGCTCCAGCCAGTGGCTGCAGGGCCATCAATCGGCGTAACGCCGTCGATGTCCATGATGCCAGCACACTTGACCGACTGGGTCAGGTTGTAGCACTCGGCCGTGACGCCATCACTGCAGGGCACTTCAAGCTTACCCTTGTTCTGGTAGCTGCACGAGCCCTTGGGTCCGAACGAGTAGGCCGAGTAGTAGAAAGGCGGGGTGCAACCAGGTGTACCACCAGTGCTCGTGGATGTGTTGGTGCCCGGGTAGGTAATGCTACCTACGCAGGATGCAACCGCACGAACCATGGAAGACTTGATGCCCTTGGCTTTCTTCGGCATGTCAAACAGACAGCTTTCCGCGTTGGAAACGCCTGCAGTAAAAGCGACCAGAGCAACGGCCGCCAGGAACATAGAAAATTTCTTCATTGCGTCTTTTCCTCCTCTGGAAACGATCCGCCTGCCTAAGACTGCAAAGCCCGGAGCAAAAACAGCTCCGTGTGATCACCCAGGGGCGGTGGCCACATGACTAGATTTCCCTGCAGCGGTCGTAAGGTTCCAGTTGCGTCGTTTATAGTAACTTGGCAGGCCGGTTGTCAAGGCCAAAAGCCGGGTCATTCTATTTTCGCGCTGTTTTTTACCCGGTTGGGGGGGTACCCGGTGATTTCTGTGTCCGTTCAGCAGCCTATTACGCGCCTGCGCGCTCAGCGGTACCGTGGTAGAATCGCGTTGCGGCCCAGAAATATCGCCCCCTCGATCGGGGGAGCAACCCAACGGAACTCCAGTGAAACTGGTCATACAGATACCCTGCTACAACGAGGAGCAATGGCTGCCAGCCACCGTGGCCGAGCTGCCGCGGGCGTTGCGCGGTGTAGACGAGGTGGAGTTTCTCGTTGTAGACGACGGAAGCACTGATCGCACGGCCGATGTGGCCGCCGAGCTGGGTGTTGAGCACGTGGTCAGGGTGCCGGTAAACCAGGGCCTGGCGCGGGCTTTTTCGACCGGGCTCGACAAAGCGCTGCGGCTGGGCGCCGATATAATCGTTAACACCGACGCCGACAACCAGTATGACGCCGCCTGCATACAGCAGCTGGTCGATCCTATTCTCAGGGGCGAGGCCGACATGGTGGTGGGCGACCGCGCGCCCTCGACCCTGGCCCATTTCTCGCCGATCAAGAAGCTGTTGCAGGCGATAGGGTCGGCAATAGTACGCGGCGTGTCGGGCACCAACGTACCCGACGTGACCAGCGGTTTTCGCGCGTTTTCGCGCGAAGCGGCGCTGCGCATGAACGTGGTTTCGGACTTCACCTATACCCTGGAGACCATAATACAGGCGGGCAAAAAGCAGCTATCGGTTGCCCACGTGGCCGTGGGGGTCAACGCCGACATGCGACCTTCACGGCTCTTTACGCGCACCTTTACCTACCTGACCAAGAGCCTGTCGACCATCGTGCGCATATACGCACTGTACGAACCGCTGAGGTTTTTTTCGGCCATAGGCCTGGCCCTGCTCCTTGCGGGTTCGGCCCTGGGCGCACGCTTTCTCTACTTCTACCTCACCACGGGCGGCGAGGGGCACATTCAATCGCTGATACTGGTAGCGGTCCTGTTGCTGGCCGGTTTCCAGACCGTGCTCATAGGCATGGTGGCCGACCTGCTCGGTTCGAGCCGTCGCCTGCTAGAAGACACCCTGCTCAGGGTGCGCCGGCTCGAACTCGGCGAGACGGAGAATGGCCAACGGGAGAATGGCCAACGGGAGAATGGCCAACGAGAGAATGACCAACGCGAGAAAGAGCAGCGGGCGGGTAGATGAGGGCTTGCCTCTTTGGCACCTACAATCGCCGTCACAGCGCCAATCGCATTTACGCGAGGGCCATAGCAGCGGCCGGCTTTGAGCTGGTCGAAATCCACGAGCCACTATGGGAGCGCACCCGCGACAAGGGCGCCGCGTACTTCGGGCCGCTTGGCCTGCTCAGGGGCCTGCTGGGGTGGCTCGCGGCTGCCGTTAAGCTGACCCGTCGTTGGTGGACAAGCGGCGGCACGCCGGTGGCCGTAGTGGGGTTCAACGGCCAGCTCGACGTGTTGCTGCTGCGCCTGGTGAGTCTGCGTCAAGGCCCGAGGGTGATTTTTGCGCCGCTGGTCTCGCTCACCGAGACCCTCGTTGACGACCGTGGTGTCTACCCAAGGGGCGGCATGGCGGCGCGCGCGCTGCGCTTGCTCGACAGGCTCAGCTGCCGGGTGGCCGACGTGGTGGTTGTCGACACCCAGGCCCACCGGCGCTATTTTGTCGACGTGCTGGGTGTGGCCGAAAAACGCGTGGTGGTCTGCTACCTGGGAGCCGACGCTGCGGTGTTCGGCGATGACGCTGATTCCATTGTCACTGAGCCGCCCGACAAAGCCGAGCCGCCCGACGAAGCCGAGCAGCCCGACGAAGCTGCGCAGCCCGACGAAGCCGGGCGCTTGCGGGTGCTGTGGTTCGGCCAGTACCTGCCACTGCACGGCACGGATGTCATTGGGGGGGCGGTCGAGCAGCTGGCCGACCGCGACGACCTGTCCTTTCTGTTCGTGGGCACGGGCGAAGCACGGGCAGAGTTTGAGCAGAGGGTAAGGCAGAGTGGCGCGGTAGCCGAGTTCAAGGATTGGGTAGACTACGAACAGCTGCCCGCGCTCATAGAAAAGGCCGACATCGTGCTGGGCGTGTTCGGCGACTCGGTGAAATCACGCATGGTTATACCCAACAAGGTCTACCAGGGGGCGGCCATGGGCCGTCCCGTGATAACGGCCGACTGTGAAGCCGTGCGCGAGGTGTTTACCGACGGTCGCGACCTGGTTCTGTGCGAAGCCGAGGCGGGTGCGCTTGCCGCGGCGATAAGCTCGCTGGCGTCAACCGCGGGTCACCGTCGCAGCCTGGGTGAGGCGGCTGCCGAATTGATAACAGGGCGCTTCGGCGACCGGGAACTCGGCCGCTGCTGGGCCGGGCCACTTTCGGGCGAAGAAACAACAGCCGAGCAGACAGCCGTCGAAGGAACCGTCGCAGAAGGAACCGTCGCAGAAGGAACCGCCGTCGAAGAGCCCGACGTCATCGAGAGCACTGCGGACGACGAAGCACTGGTGGGCGTCGTCATACTCAATTTTAACAGCGCGCGGGCCACCCTGCGCTGCCTGCTGGCCGTGACCGGCAGCGATTACGGAAACCTGCGGGTCATGGTGGTCGACAACGCTTCTCAAGCCGCCGACCGACGCGAGCTTGAGGCCGGCATGGCCGGGCGCTTCGAGGCCCGGTTGTTACTCAACGACGAGAACCTCGGCTACGCGGGTGGCAACAACGCCGCGCTCAAGACGCTGTTCGGCGACGGTTGCCGCTACGTGCTCGTGCTCAACGGCGACACGCTGCCCACGCCCACGGCCATAAGTTCGCTGGTGGCTTGCGCCCGTCGAAATCCCCACTGCGGGCCGGTGGGCCCGAGGATAGCGCGGGACTGGCCGGGCGCCCACAGCGCGTCGATAGGCGAGCGTTACTGGGCCACCGTGGCCTGGTTGCCACGCAGCCTGCTCAGGCCGCGACGACCGCGACAGACCAGCTACGAGGTCGGCGGTGTGCTGGGATGTGCCATGCTCATCAGCCGCGATCTTTACAACCGCGTAGGCGGCTTCGAGGAGGCTTACTTCGCGTACTACGAAGAAGTGGACTACTGCCTGCGCGCCCGGCGGGTAGGGATGCCACCGAGGGTGGAGCCCGGGGCCGAGATCGCGCATACCGGCTGGCGCGGCTTTGGCGGCGGCATGACGGGCCTGGCGGCCTATCTCAAGGCTCGCAACCTGTGGCAGCTGGGCTCGCGCCGGCTGGACCTGCTCGAGAAGCTGCTGTTCGTACCCGGCTACTTTGCCATGCTGAGCCTGAGCATGCTGGGCTACCTGTTCAGGGGCAGGATAAGCGTGCTGGTGGCCATGGGCAGGGGTGCCGCGGCAGGAATGGGCGGGGAAACCGGCCGCCCGCCGGATCATGTATTTGAATCGGGGGGCATTTCCCTGGTCGGCGGCGCGGAGCCACCGGGGGAAACCAGGCGGTGAATGTAGCCCTGTCAGCTGTGGCGGGCACCCTGGGCGGCCCGGCCACTTACGCGATCGAGCTGGCCAGTGCCCTGGCAAAAGAGTTTCCCGCCGACGATTACACCGTTTTTACCGACCAACCCGACGCCTTCGCTGGCCGTGTTGAGACTGTCAGGGTTCGCCTGCGCAGTGCCTGGGAGCAGCCGCTGTGGGATCACCTGTGGCTGCGCCGCGCCCTGCTCGGGCACCCGGCCGAGCTTTTTCACGGGACCAAGGGCGTGTTGCCGGGCCTGCTGGGGCGCCCGGGCGTGGTGACGGTGCACGACGTGGCCCACCTGGTCTATCCCGAGAGCTTCGCCCTGGCCCAGCGCCTGCACCTGGCCCTGGAGACCCCCCGCAGTATAAGCCTCGCCCAGGTGGTGCTCACCGATTCGCAGAGCACGGCCCGGGATCTTGCCAGCCACTACCCGGCCGTGAGCGACAAGGTGGAGGTGGTACCGCTGGGTGTACCCGCGGCCGGAGTGCGACCGGGCGACGACCAGATCGAGGCCTGGCGACGCGAGCAGGGCATAGGACCCCGGGTCATCGGCTACCTGGGCACGGTGCAACCGCGCAAGAATCTCGACCTGCTGGTTGATGCTTTCAGCAGCCTGTCGGCCGGCAGTGACTTGCAGTTGCTGGTCGCCGGGCGATTGCGGCCGGGCTACCGGCCGGCGTTTCTCGACCGCGACCTGCCCGGGGTTCGCTACCTCGGGCCCCTGGACGACGAAGAGATTCCGCTGTTTCTCGGCAGCCTGCGCTGCATGGTTTCGCCATCTTCGTACGAGGGTTTCGGGCTCACCTTTCTCGAGGCCATGGCCGCCGGCTGCCCGGTGGTCGGCTTTGCCAACAGCTCCATACCCGAGGTGGTGGGAGAAGCGGGCCTGCTGGTCGAAAACGAAGACTCGGCGTCGCTGGCCGCGGCCATCGGCCGCCTGCTCGACGACGATGAGCTGGCCGAACAGCTGGCGAAGGCCGGCCTTGAGCGCGCCGCGAATTTTACCTGGTCGAACACCGCCCGTCTCACCCGCGCAGTCTACGCCCGGGCGCTGGCCGCTGGCCGGGGGCAGCAGTGAAAGTCACCGCGGTAGTGCTCGACTGGAACGGACACCAGGACACGCTGGCCTGCCTGCGCAGCCTGCGCGAAGTACGCGGCCTGGACATCGTAGTGGTCGACAACGGCTCCAGCCCGCGGCTGGCGGAGGCCCGTGGCGACGAACTCAAGGGTGTGACCCTGCTGGAGAACGAGCAGAACCTGGGTTACGCGGGTGGCAACAACGTTGGACTGAAGCGCGCGCTGGCCGACGGGGCCGAGGCCGTGTGGGTGCTCAACAACGATACCGTGGTCGATCCCGAAGCGCTGGATCTCCTGCTGGCCTGCCTTGAGCGTCACCCGCGGGCAGCGGCCGTGGCGCCGGCGGTGCTTTCAGCCGACGACCCGAGACGCCTGTGGGTGGCCTGGGGCGAGGTCAACTGGTTGCAGAGCCTGGTGCGCCTGGTGGGGCAGGGACGCGAGTATGGCCCGCGCTGGCAGGGCGAGCGCGAGGTGCCGTGGCTGCCCGGTTGCTCGGTGCTGTTCAGGCGCGCGGCGTTGGAGGCGGTGGGCCTGTTCGACGAAAACTATTTTGCCTACCACGAAGACGTCGACTGGGCGGCGAGGGCGCGAGAGCTGGGCTGGAGCATGCACTACAGCGGGCTGGCCACGGTCGTTCACCGCGGCAGCGCGAGCAGTGGCGGCTACTCGGGCTTCAAGCGCTACCTGAGCGCTCGCAACAGCGTTCTCTATGCGCGGCGCCACGGCAGTTTTCAGCAGCGGGTGCTGCTCGCGGCCGCCATAGTACTCACGCTGCCTTTTCAATACCTGCGCCGCCTGGCCACGGGCGAGCAGGGCGGGGTGTTGCTCAAACTACGCGGCTGGCTGGACGGCCTCGCTGGCCGTCCCATCCCCTTTGAGCAGCTCCACCTCCGCTGACCGAAAAGGGAAGACGTACCTTTTCCCGGTTTCAGACCACGTCTCAAACCGGGAAAAGGTGGGAGGTCTATCCGCAGCGGCAGGGGAGCCGATTGGATGGCCGTGCCACGGCGGCCATGTTTCCCCGGTAAAAATCCCTGCGGGTATGTTCTGCATGCGCTAGGCTGTATGGGATAGTCAGGTTCTGCGGCCGGGCGCTAGCGACATGAAAAAGATAGTCTGCATACCGACTTACAACGAGGCACCCAACGCCGCCAAGATCATTTCGGCGGTTCTCGTGGTCGACCCGGAAAACGAGGTCTTGATCATCGACGACAACTCGCCCGACGGCACCGGCGAGCTTGTTGACCGCATCGTGGCCGAGAACCCGAGGGTCCACGTGCTGCACCGTCCTGGCAAGCAGGGCATCGGCCCGGCCTACAAGGACGGCTTCGCCCGCGCGCTGGAACTTGGCGCCGACCTCATCGTGCAGATGGACGCCGATTTTTCACACCCGGTCGACGCCCTGGAAAAGTTTTACAAGCATATCGAGAACTACGACGTCGTGCTCGGTTCGCGTTACATCGACGGTATCACGGTGGTCAACTGGCCCATGGGCCGACTCATGCTGAGCTACTTCGGCAACGTGTACGCGCAGAAAGTACTGGGCGGCCTGCCGGTCAAGGATGCCACCGGCGGATTCAAGTGCTGGCGCCGCGAGGTGCTCGAGGCCATCAACCTGCCGGGCGTGCGCTCTAACGGTTACGGTTTCCAGATCGAGATGAACTACCGAGCCTGGCGACTGGGTTACCGCTTGCACGAAACGCCCATCATCTTTGCCGACCGCAGGGAAGGTACGTCCAAGATGAACAAGAAGATCGCGATCGAGGCGCTGGTGGTGGTCTGGTGGCTCAAGCTGGCCGACTTGATGGGCCGACTCGAGAAACCCAAGCTCGTCCGGGTCGACGGCCCGGGCTCATCCTGAACGAGGCCGCGGCGACGTGCCCCGCCGCCTGCTGATACTCAACGAACGCGATCCGCGCAATCCCCTTTCGGGAGGCTGCGAGGTCTACCTGTTCGAAATCTTTTCGCGCCTGGCGGCCAGGGGGCATCACGTCACCTTGCTCGCCGCCACCTTTCCCGGCTGCTCGCGCGAAGAAACAATAGACGGCGTGCACGTACGCCGGCTTACCAACCGCTACGCTTTCTATTTCAAGGGGCCGATGGAGGCTCGCCGCTTGGCGCGCGCGGGCAGCGTTGACGTGGTCATCGATGCGCTGTCGAAGCTGCCGTTTCTCAGTCCGTGGCTGGTGCCGGCCCCCTGCCTGGCGCTGGTCATGCACTTGTTCGGTACGACCGCTTTTGCCCAGGCTCCGTTTCCCGTGGCGCTGGTCACCTGGCTCTCGGAAAAACTCATACCCGCCTGCTACCGCAGCACGCCCATGGTCTCTATCTCACCGAGCACAAGGGACGACCTCGTTGAACGCGGGCTGCCCTACGAGATGGTGGCCATAGTCCCTTGCGGCATAGACCACGGACTGTACAAGCCGGTTGTCGGCAGCAGCTCGGTGTCGCCGCTCATCGGTTGGCTCGGCCGTGTAGAGAAATACAAGCGGCTGGACAACATGCTCGAGGCCATGGTCGGCCTGCGCAAGCAGATCCCCGACCTGCGGCTGGTGGTCATCGGCGACGGCGGGGCCCTCCAGGAATCCCGGCAACTGGCTTCCCGCCTGGGCCTGGACGACTGCGTTGAGTTTGCCGGCTTCGTGTCGGCCGAGCGCAAGGTCGAGTTACTTGGCCAGGCCCACGTGCTCGTTAACTCCTCGGAGAAAGAAGGCTGGGGGCTGACCGTGATAGAGGGCAATGCCTGTGGTACGCCCACGGTCGCCAGCAACGTGCCCGGTCTGCGCGACTCGGTGGTCGATGGCGAAACCGGTCTGCTCTACGAATACGCCGACGTGGCGGCCATGGAGTCGGCCCTGCTCAAGGTGCTGAGCGACGCCGAGCTTCGCCAGCGGCTCGAGACCGCGGCCATGGAATGGGCCGCCCGCTTTACCTGGGACGCGGCGGCCTGCGACGTTGAAACCCTGGTGGAGCGATCGCTGCACGGTGGCGGGGATCCTGGCTCCCTTGAGTTGCAGTCTCCGACGTTCTGAGATTTTGCGGTAAGGGACAGTGGTGCGCGAGATTGATACAGAACAGCGCGGCAGTGGGCTCGCCTCGATACTGAAGGCCGGGCTCGTATTCGCGGGCGCGCTGGCCTGGCTGCTGACGCTGCGAGACTTCGGCTTTCAACTGGAAGACGAGGGCCTGCTGCTCATGCAGATCGATCGTTACGCTGCGGGAGATCTCCCCTACAGCGATTTCCAGACCGGCTACACACCGGGTTTTTACGGCTTGTGGGCATGGCTGACGGCCTGCCTGGGCAACTCGACCGTGGCTGTACGCAGCTGCCTGGCCGTGGTCAACGCGGCCAGCGTCACGGCACTCTACCTGCTTGCGCGGCGTGTGGCCGGTGGATGGATCGCCCTGCTGCCGGCCTTGTTGTGGCTGCTGTGGATACCGATTTATCCCGGCGAGTTCGCGTCCTTTAACGTCCCTTACCCGGCGTGGTTGTCTACCCTCGCCTGGCTGTTGATGGCGCTCTCGTTGGCCCGCACAGCTGGTTCGGCATCGCTCCTGTGGCCTGCACTCGCCGGCGTGGCGGCCGCGGCCTGCTTTGCCGTCAAGCCCAACTCGGGGGCGCTGGCCGTGGCGGGGCTCTCGTGGTCGCTCGCGCTGGGCTGCGCACGACCGCGCGCGCTCGACACCTTGATGGCGGTTGCCGCTTCGGCGCTGGGCCTGGCCGTGGTTGCCTCGGCGCTGTCGCTTTCGTGGAACGGTGTGGAGCTGCTCGTGCACGGCCTGCCCTGCACGCTGGTGGCGCTGCTATGCGCGCGCTCGACTAGAGCCAACAACGATCCGCGCGCGGACAGGGCGGCCCGTGCCCTTCCCGTGGCGGCGCTGGCCTTCGCGCTGCCCACGCTGGGGTGGGTGTTGCCGCTCGTGGGTCGCATAGGTCTTGACGGGCTGCTGCGCGAGGTGTTTTTTCTCGGTTCCGACCTGGGCGAGGTCTGGTACTTCGGGCACACCTTACCCAGCGGCAGGACGCTGGCCATCATGCTTGCGCTTGTGGGCCTGGCCGCACTGGGTCGGCAGGCGCGCGCGCAGCGACTGCCGGCGGCTGTTCTGTCGGCCCCGGGCCCCCTCGCTGCTGCGGCTGCCGTGGCCGCTGGCTTGGCAAGCGCGATCGCGTGGTTGCTGTCAGCCAACAGCGGCGTGCTCATGCCCGAGTCGCTGTTGTCTTCGCTGGTGTTCGAGCTGCGGGAGGCCGCGCCCTGGTGCTCGTGGATGGTCGCGATGACCGGTGTCGTTTACCTGTGGCGATGTCGCGGGCAGGCCCAGGCGAGCACGCTCGCGATCACGCTGCCCCTGGCGCTGGCAATGTACGTGCAGTTTTTTCCGCGTGCTGACTTCATGCACTGGATCAATGCTGCGCCGTTGCTGATGGTGGTTGCCACGGCGCTGCTCGCGCGTGTTGTTGACGACTGGAAGTCTGTCCCGTGGCCCACTCCATCGGCAGGACGTACGGCGGTTGCCGCAACAGCTGCGATAGTGGCAACAGCGGTGCTGCTGCTGGGTGCAAGCTCATGGATGGAGGTAGCCGCCGCGCGTCGCGCGCCTGTGGTCGATACGCCAACGGTTACGGCCTGGGTTGAAGAAGGCGCCGACGACGACCTCGAGGCGCTGGCCGAGACCGCCGCTTACCTGGCAGCCAACAACCAGCCCGGAAAACCCGTGCTGGCCTTTCCGGCCCTGGGCGCCGCCCTCTACGCCGCCGGCATCAAGAGCGCCAGCTCGCACGACTACTGGTACCCGGGTGGCAGCAGTCGCGAGGACGAGCAGCGCGTGGTCGCCCGCCTCAAAGAAAATCCCCCGCGCCTGCTGGTTACGCTCAACGACGGTTGGCGATTTTTTCACGGGGCGGCGGCTCACTACCGACTGCTGAGCAATTTTGCCAGGAACCGATACAAACTGGTGGCCAGGTACGGCCGCTTCGACGTGCTGGCCTTGGAACAGGGGCGGGATTCGACGAGCGAAGCCGTCTTGCCGCCGCGCGACGTGACCCGCCCGCCCCGCGGGCAGATGCAGGACTGCGTGGAGCCGCGCCTGGCCTTTCGCAGGCAGGCGGCGGTACGATGGATGCACGGCGTCTCGCCCAAAGATGCCTCTGCCGCAGAGATACCCTCCGATGAGCGCGACGCGGTGCTGTTGCTGCGCGCGCTCAGGGACGGCGGCTCGATGAAAGCCGCGGCCTGGCTGGTTTCGGGCTATAATGACTCACGATCGAGGGTCCGCAACGAGGCACTAGGAGCCATGCAGCAGGTGCTGCGTCGCCACCGGGCCAGCCTGGGCCGTTGGGCCGGCGACTTTCGCGCGGAGTACCTTGTGCCCTGGACGACGACCTTGGCGCGGGAGGCAACGAGACTGCAGGCGGACGAAGAATCTGTCGTAGCCGAGTTTGCCGCGAGTGTGCTCGCCACGTTGCAGTGATTGATCGGCTACTCTAAGCCACGCTTAAAGAGGAGAACGCAGCAATGTCTTCAGACAAGTTTACCGGCGAGAGGCCGGGTTGGGGAAAAGATTTCGACTACGACGAGGCTCGTCACCTGGCGGCCTATCGCCACGCGGCCGTGTTGGCCGAGGGCAAGCACGTGCTGGATGCTGGCTGTGGCGAGGGCTTCGGCACCCGTACACTGGTCGACGCAGCAGCTTCTGTAGTCGGCCTTGATTATTCCGAGCAGGCCATCGAGCAGTGCCGTCGCGCCTGGGGACGTCCCGGCCTCGAATTTCACCGTGTGGACTTGACCGAGCCCGGCAGCTTTACCGACACGTTTGATCTCGTGATCAATTTCCAGGTGGTGGAGCACATAGAAGACCCCCGGCCGTTTATCGAAGGCCTGCGAGCCAGGATCGCAGCGGGTGGCTGCCTGTTGCTGACCACGCCCAATCGCCTGACATCGTTTTCCGAGAACCCCTACCACGTGCGCGAGTACACCGCCGACGAGCTCACCGAGTTGTTGTCGGGCGTGTTCTCCAGCGTCGAAATGTCGGGCACCTTCGGCAACCAGAAGGTCACCGACTTTGACGCGGGCCGTGAAAAGGCGGTCAAGCGCATCATGGCACTCGACCCGCTGGGACTGCGCAAGCTTCTGCCTTCGTCGCTGATCAACTTTGCCTTCGCCAGGCTGTCGGTGCTCGTCCGGCGACAGGCCCGCGGTAATATCGACGGCGCCGTGGCCGGTGGAGATGGCATAACGATCGACGATTTTTCGATAGGCAGCCACGACATGGACAAGGCACTCGATCTCGTTGCCCTCTGCCGTCCCTGAGGCGGGCAGCGCGGGCGGTGAGGGACCAGCTTGCAACGAAGTGAACAGGTAACACGCGGCGCGTGGATGGGCCTGTTGGTGCAGGCGGCGGACAAGATCCTGCCGGTTGTCATCGTCCTTTACCTGGCCCGCGCCATCGACCCCGAGTCTTTCGGCGTCTACAGCTTCCTCGTCGCTTACCTCGCCCTGTTCCAGGTTGCGGTTGAGTACAGTCTCGACGCGGTGCTGGTCAGGGTCTTGAGCCAGCAGTCCGAGCCCTCGCCCGCTACCTTGCACGCGGGGCTGGGACTGAAGTTGTTAATGTCGTTGGCGGCGGCCGCTGTCGCGACCTTGTGCGTGGGCCCCTTGTCGGGGGGCCGCGTGCCTCTGGATCTTGCCGCCTGCGCTTCGCTGGGCCTGCTCACGGGGCTGGGTGGCGCCTACCGTTCCTGGTTTCGCTCCAATCTCGAGATACCGCCGGTGCTGGCCCTGGCCTCCGCGCGGGCCTTGCTACTGGCGGTGGGCGTGGTGGTGGTCGTGCAGGCCGGCGCGGGCCTTCGTGCTGTTTTCCTCGTCATGGCCGCGGCCAATCTCGTGGTGTTTGCCGGCGTGGCGCTGGCCGTGTCACGCGAGCTCAAGCCACGTTTTGTTTTCGACCGCGAGCAGTGGGGTCTTCTGCTTCGCGGTGCGGTACCACTGTTTTTTAACGGCTTTGCCATCATGCTCGGTCTCAAGGCAGGACAGGTTTTGCTGCTGTCGATGCGCGGGCCGGTGGAAACCGGACTGCTGGGCGCGGCGTCACGCGTGGCCGAGGCCTTCAGCCTGTTGCCCGAGGCCCTGATGATCACCGTGTATCCGCTGATGGCCTCGCTTCATATAAAGCGCGACGGCATGGGCGGGCAGCCGGCAGACACGCGGTTGGCAGATACGCGGCTGGCAGAGACAGTAGAAAAATCTACCCGCTACCTGCTGCTGGCCATCGCCGTGCCGGTAACCGTGTGCATGGTGGCCGGTGATCTTATCATGGGGCTGTTGTTCGGCGCGGGTTATGCCGAGGCCGGCCCGGCGCTGTCGCTGCTGGCGGTGATGGCACTGCTCAGCGCCACGGGTACCGTGGTTACCTACCTGCTGGTGTCGGTGCACGCCGAGAAAACGCTGTACCGCAACACGATGGTCTTCGCATTGCTCAACGTCGTGCTGTCGTACTTTTTGATCACGCGGGCGGGTTACATGGGTGCTGCCGTTGCCATGATAGCCAGCAGCGCCATGTCGCAGGTCAGTCTTGCGCTGCTGCCCCCCACGCGCGCTTATACCCGCCTGTGCCTCGCGGCGGCCTTGCGGCCTGCACTCGCGGTGGCCTGCGGTGTCGCGGCCGGCCTGCTGGCGGGATACGGCAGCCTGGCGGCGGTGGCCTGGTCGGTCGGGGCTTGCCTGCTGGCGCTGCTCGCTCTCAGGGTATTGACGGCTGAGGATATCGCCTTCATACGTAGCAGCCTGGGTTGGGGCCAGAAATCGTGACCGGATCTTCGAGTAGCTCTTCGTTCGATTACGGGGTCGCCTGCAAGCTCTGCGGCTGCCAGGATGCCGTGCTCTACCACGAGCAGGGCTATCGACGCCTGCTCTCCTGCCGGGGCTGTGGCTTGTTGTTTGCCCATCCTCTGCCCGACGAAAGCGAAAAAGAAGAGACCGAGCGACAGGCTTACGTGGGCGAAGTGCTGCCCGAGGCGGCCGAGTTCTTTGAGAGCTGCAACGCTGATTTTGTTGAAGATGAAATCGTGCGCGGGTTTCGCCGCGTGCTCCGTCTGCTGGAGCAGGGGCGCGGTCAGGGTCGACTGCTCGACGTTGGCGCGGGAACTGGCCTGTTCATGCACCTGGCACGGCAGCAGGGCTGGCAGATCAAGGGGCTCGATCTCTGCGAACTCAGCCGCGAGAAGGCGCTCGCCGAATTCGGCGTGGAGGTCGACGTGGGTGACTTTCGCAGTGCGCCCTACCAGCCAGGGAGTTTCGACTGCATGACCATGCTCGATGTCCTCGAGCACTCGCTGGACCCGGGGGCGTTTCTCGCCCGCGCGCTGGAGTTGCTCAAGCCCGGCGGGCTGCTCTACGTGGCCGTGCCCAACCAGCGTTCGCTGTTGGCCACCCTGGTTGATCGATGGATCTGGCTGGGCTTGCCCGCGAGGCGCTGGTTCCTGGAGCGGCTGTACGTGTCGCCGCATATTTTTTATTTCCACCCGCGCTTGCTCAAGCGTGCCCTCGAGGACGCCGGCTTCGAGGTAGTCAGCGTGCGCGGCGGTAACGTGTACCTGGGTCGCTACCGCCTGCCATGGTGGATGCGCGTGCCGCTGGAGGTGATACTCAACCTTGGCACCCTGGTCGGTCGCAGCGCGCGCATACAGGCACTGGCCAGGCGGCCGGTGGACTGACGCCGGGTTTCGCCCCGCCGGCTAGCCCATACTCAGCGCTCGCGCTCAAGCAGCAGCACTTCTCCGGCAGAAGGCGGCAGCCAGCGCTGCCACTGGCGTCGGTCAGCTACCCGGTAGCCTTCGAGCGCCGTGAAGCTCAGCACCCAGCGGTCGTCTTCTACCCACCACCAGCTTTTCTTTTCCGGCGACCTGCCCGGGGTGGCCTCTTCTATAGTGGGCCAGCTGCGCTTGAGTGGAGCCAGCCGCCAGCCGTTGAACTCAACGCCGCCGTCTATTTCGGTCGCAGCTACGCCTCGGGTCTCCAGCTCCCCGAGGAGCTGATGGCGCGCGCGGTTCCACTGCATGTAGTCGTGGCTGCCGGCCACCGAGTAGAAGGTCATCGCGGCCAGTAGCGCGAGCGACAGGCCGGTGGCCGCTGTCCGCCTTTGGCTGTCGTTGTCGGCCATTGCGAGCAGCGCCAGCACGAAAGGCAGGGCAGGCAGAAGGTAGCGGTCAAAGTAGAAGTCGGCCTGCAGCAGGCTGCCGCCCAGCAGCAAGGCAGCCGCCAGTGACAGGAGGCAGCGGGCGGGAGTATCAAGCGCTTCACGCAGGCTTAAACGGGTGGGCAACAGGCGGACGAAGAGCAGCGTGGACAGCAGCACCGACGCAGCGCTGATCGCGGTCCTGGCGGCAGTACTGCCATCAAAAGGCGAAGCCATGCCGAGGAACAGCGTGTCCCTGAGGGTAAGCGCACCCGTGCCACCGGCGTGAAGCAGGTTGGGCAGCGCAAACCCCGCGCCGGTCCTGGACGCGAACAGGCAGGCGGCCACTATCAGCAGCAAGCCGGCAGGCAGGCCTATGCGCAGCAGTCGGTCGCGGCTCAAGCTGTTCCGGGTCACCATCGGCGCGGCCAGCAGGCCGAGCGTGAGCCAGGCCCGCAGCGCGACGTCAATAACTCGCAGCGGCGTGGCCGAGGCTATGTCGCTGAGTCTTATCGCAGCGCCGGCTGGTGCGCCTTGCCAGTTGAGCAGCCAGGCGTAGTAGGCCACGACGCTCGCCAGCGGCAGCAGCAGGCAGCGCGCGGCAGCGGCCACGCGCGTCAGGCGACCCGGAGGAAAGCGCCAGGCGCTGGCCGCGGCAGCTAGCGCCAGCAGCAGCACGTTCTGTCGCATGAGTACGGCCACGACCATGACGGCCGCAGCGGCGAGCAGGGATCCGGGTTTGTCGTCCTGCAGCCCGCGCAGGTAAAGCAGGGCTGCCCACAGGCACAGCGCCAGGCAGGGGATTTCGGTCATGAAGGTGAAAGACAGTCCGAAGTACAACGGCGAGAAGGCCAGCGTGGCGGTGGCCAGCAGGGCCGAGTTGCGCGCAGCACCGCAGCGCGCCAGCAGCAGGTGGAAGGCCAGCAGTCCCGAAGCGGCGAACAGCAGGGTACCCAGGCGCAACAGTTCAAAAGAGAAACCGCCCGCGAGGCACACGAGCGCACCCCAGGCGGCGTGTGCGAGCAGGCTGGGGGCGGCCCAGGGCAGCAGGTCGAGTCGGCCGTTCTCACAGAGGCTTTTTGCCGCCCAGGCGTAGGCCCAGTCGTCGCCCAGGGCGAAATCGCCCGCCGGCCCCACCATTACGACGGCCGCGAGCCAGGCAAGTGTCAGCAACAGCGGGCCCAGCAGCGGCGCCGCCGCGAGAGGGTGGCGCCGGGCGGCGCCTTCATACTTCGAAGTTCCAGCGTTCACCTTGCTATACTATACGTGTCCTTGCGATTGGGTTCATGCGGTGGCCGTTGCGGCTGCTGGATCGACCGGGTGCGCAAGGGGGTATTGCCGTGGAAGACAAACTGACAACTGGCCGCGCAGTGGCTGACCGGACGAACTCGCGGACGCTCGAAATCGATTGGCTCAAGGGCCTGGCCATAATCGGTGTCATACTCATTCACGCGGCACCGCTCAGGGGCACCGTCGTGCACGAGTACCTGGTAAACAGGGCGGTACCGGTTTTCCTGGTGTTGTTCGGCATGAACGCGGCCAGCTGGTGGCAGCACCGCAGCGGTGAGCCCTTCATGGCCAATCTGCGCCAGTGGTACGTTTCGCGCTTCCACCGACTGGCCCTGCCCTGGTGGTCGGCCTTGGCGCTGTGGTGGCTGTTCTCTTTTGCATACGCGACATCGACTACCCCGCCTCCGGCGCCGCGTTTCCTGGTCGCGACTTTTCTGGGCTACGCGCCCTGGGTGGGGACCTCGTGGTTCGTCACGCTGGTCATCCAATTCATCGTTGTGTTCCCACTGCTGTACTGGCTGCTCCTGCGCCTGGGGCCTGTCGTCGGGGCTGCGTTGGCCGGCCTGGTAACCGTGGCCAGCCACCTGCTGGTGCTGCACGTACTGGGCTTCATGCAGGCCTTGCTGCTGCACTCTGCCCCCGAGGGTGGCTTTTACTACATGCACATATTCGGTCTGCAGCACTTGTGGCCGGTGGCCTGCGGGGTGTACCTGGCTTCTGCCAATTGGCAGGACGGGCCACGCTGGCCTGGCGCCGCCGCGGCGGTGTGGCTGGTCGGGGTACTGCTTCACTCCACCATGGCCGACTCGAAGTTAACGGCCGCGGCGCTGATGCACCTGCTGGACGTGCCGCTGACCGTGCTGCTGCTACGCGGGATGGCGATCTTCAAGCGAATGGCCCGCGGGGGCAACCTGTTGGCCTGGTGCGGTGAGCATAGCTGGGGGATTTATCTCGGGCAGATGGTAGTGCATACTTCGCTGCTGGCGGTGAACTGGTGGGGGCCGCTCGAGGAAGTCGTCTTGCGGCGCTGGGCCTACGCGGCCGCGCTCACGGTTGGATCGGTGGGCCTGGTAGTCATGGGTAACGCCTTGCGGCAGCTACGGACAGCCCCTGACTGACCGCCCACTTCGGCCGGGAGGTCAGTCCAGGCGCCGCCGCAGCGTGGCCAGGGCCCGCCCCGCCATTTCGCTCACGTCGGTGTCCGAGTCCAGTTGGGCAAGCGCCAGGTGATCTGCGTGGCCGGCGTTTCCGGTTCGCCCCAGCGCCCAGGCGGCGGCCAGTCTGATGTCGGGATCCGGGTGACTCGACATCGGCACCAGTTCGGTTGCTGAGCGGGGGCCACCGTAAACCGAGGCCAGCCAGATCGCGCTCTCCAAGCGGGGTCCCTGGCCAGCGTGAATCATGTCGGCGAGCAATTGGTCAGCTTCGAGAGTTTTTTTCAGCAGGTCTTCGGCCAGTCGCAGCACCATCCTGTCGTCAAACAGCATCAGGTTATAAGCCGTGTTCAGGATATCGGATTTTTCCGCGCAGCCGTAGCGCACCATCGTGCGCAGCGCGAGCAGGCGCAGGGCCAGGTCCGCGTTTTCTGATATAGCCGCGAGCGATGGCCTGCAAACGATCTTCCGGCCTGGCGACGAGTGCTCCAGTGCCTCTGCTCCCAGCGTGACAGCGTAGTATCGCAGGGGGCGACCGGCCGAGGGGTCGTCCAGCCATTGGGTTGCGCGTGTCAATTGATACGGGCTGAGATCCTGCTGTCCGCTGTCGTTTTTGGTTTGCAGGCGGCCGAACCAGAACGAACCGTTCACGTGGCGCGAAGCTGCCATGAACAATCCTCGCTGTGCCGCCAGCGCCGTGGCCATATCCGGTGAGTCCACGAGGCTCAGCAGATCCGGCGCAGAGTCGGCGGCCACGCCTCCCCCTATGCTGCGCAGCGCGAGAATGTTCTCCCGGGGCGACAACAAACCCCCGGCTACCGCGGCGACAAGATTGCGCGCGACTGTTTCGTCGCGGGCGTGCCTGTAGGCCCACACCACCTGGTTTCTCACGTCCAGGTCGGGGTCGCCGAGCAGCTTGCTCAGCGGCGGGTAGTCGCTACCCAGGTGAAAACCCTCAAGCTGTTTCACCGCCTCCAGTCGCACCGCGGCGTCGGGGTCAGCCAGGCTACCCCTCAGTTCCTGGTCGAGTTGGTAGGGCAGGGCGGCTTCTATGCTGCTGCGCGGCAGGTCGGGGCCATCTCCCGTCGGCCCCAGGGTCTTGTGGGCAAGCACAACGTAGCGGCCGAAACGGGCGTAAGCGCGGTAGTTGCTCTCTATGTAGTGCTGCAATTGGAAGTAGTAGAGGGCCGCCTGCGAGAAGAACAATGGGTGCCAGTGGTAGACGACGACGAATCTCGGTGGCGCGGCGTCGAGGTCAGAAATGACCTCGGCCTCTACCTCGCGACCTGGCCAGCCGGGAAAGAAATAGCCATGGCGGGTTGTATTCGGGCGACCGGCCAGGAACGAGACCACGTCGAGTGACGGAAAAGTGAAAATGCGTTCGTCTTCGGCGGTATTGTTTTTTACAAACTTGACCAGGGCCGACAGGTCGCCGTAGGTGGCGGCTGCGCCCACGTTGTTCCATATGGGTGCGCGCTCTGGAACCAGCCGCACGGCCTGCGGTCGCGAGGGCAGGCCGCCGTCCAGGTCAACGATAGCGCCCAGCGAGTGGCCGGCCCTTATAGCCCCGATCGCAAACAGCGGCGCAAAAATCAGCGCGGTTATGGTCGCCTCGGGCAGCCGGCTGCCGCGGCCTTGCTCCCAGCGCCTGGCCAGGGCCGCCAGCAATACCACCCCGAGCAGCAGCGACACCGGGGCCGAAGTAACCCAGTGCATGAAGTCGGTTCTCGGGTAGATCTGCAGGTAGAGAAAGACGGCGCCGGTGATAAGCACGGTGGCGTTGAGCGAGGGCGCCCGGCAGTCGTCGTCGGTGCCTATGCTGCGGGCCCACACCCACAAGCCCAGCCAGTGGGCCAGGATAACGGCCACAAAGGCCGCCGGCTCCACCACCGACATGACCGCGTTGTAGAAACCCTCGGGCATTGGTCGCCCGGCCAGCAACAGGCCACCGGCAACACTTGCCAGCGCGGCGGCCAGCAGCAGGAACACGTCGGTAGGCATGACCCGGCGTGCAACCCGGCGTGGCAACGCACGCGCTAGTATCACCAGGCCCAGGCCTGCCACGGCACCCAGCAGAACCGGGGGGTGCGAGATGAAGTAGAACTTTTCGAAGTCAGCCCCGAAGAACAAGGCCCGTTCGAGAAAACGCTGCGGGCCCAGCACGCGGTAGTAGTAAATCATCCACGGCGCGTTGACGGCCAGGAAAGACAGCGCGAGGGTGGCCGCGCAGACCACCAGCGACGGCATTTTTCCCTCGGGCGCGGGCACCACTGCGGCCCTCCACGCTACCAGCAGCGAGGCCACGGCAGCCGGTGCGAGCAGTATCCAGAACTCGCGCAACCCGGCCCTGCCGCCGAAGACAACCGCCAGCCCCAGCAGTATGGCCAGCCACCAGCCCCACCACAGCAGGCGGTTGAGCCTGGCCTTCCATCCAGCGGCATCGGGTGCGCCCTGCATGGGCAGTACGGCCAGCGCAACCAGCGACGCGGCCGCCAGTTGAAACAGGCCCACGTTGGGCTTGAAGGCAAAGTTAATACCCGCCAGCACGCCCGTCAGCAGCAGCCAGCGCAGGCCCTTGCCCTCGCCGAACTTGAGCAGGGCGAGCATACCCCCCAGCCACAGCGGCACGTTGTACCACACCGGGTAGGGGATGTTGGAGGAGGCGAACTGGCCCGGGTGAATGGGTACCGAGGCGAGGTAGAGCAGGGGCGCGGCCAGCGACAGCCAGCGTCGACGGGTGAGCTGCCAGCCCAGCAGGTAAAGCAGCGCCATGCTGACGGCCAGCGTGGTGGCCAACACCCAGCGCCCGGCCAGCAGGGAGTGGCCCGAGGCTTTCATGATGGCGCCGTGCAGCAGGTAAACGCCGGGCGTGTAGCCAATGTGGAAGTCCTGGTAGAGGCGGTCGCCGGCGGCAAAGCGCGACATCTGCGATACCAACGCGCCCTCGTCGGCAAAGTTGATGCCGTAGTCTACGAAGGATCCGAAGTACAACAGGCCGAGCGCGAAGCTCAGTATGGCCATGCGGTATGGACGGCTGGTCATGGTTGTCATGATTCTACCCTATCGCCTGCTGGCTATTGGATATACCCGAGAGCGCGGAGTTTCTCGTGGGTGATGGGGTCTATGTTGGTGGGCGCGGTATGCGTTTCGTGCTCCTCGTTGCGTTTTCGGTAGCCGTTGACCGCTTCGTGGTAGGCGGCCACGAGTTCGGCCTGCGAGGCGGCTATATCGCGAAGCTCGCCGGGGTCCGCCCTGCGGTCAAAGAGCTGCCTCGCGCCGGTAGCCGCCGACTCTATGTAGGTGTAGCGTTCGTCGCGCAGGGCCACGCCGTCGTAGCTGCAGTCCATGTTGGCCATTGCCCAGATGTCGAAATCGGCAGAATCCAAACCCTGGCAGGCGCCCATACTGCTGCTCAGCTCGCTGAAGACCGGTTGGTCGGCAGCAACGGGGTCGAGAGGATTCGCTAACAAGGGCGTGAGATCGCGGGCCGGGGTATTGGCGAAGGGTGGTGGCATGCCCAGCAGTGACGCCACTGTCGGCCCCACGTCGCCCAGGCCCACCGGCGCTGACACGCGCAGGCCAGCCGGCACGCGACCGGGCAACCTGAAGATCAGGGGCACCTGCAGGGCCTGGGTGTGCAGGGTCTCACCGTGGCCCATGTAGCCGTGCTCGCTGAACTCGTCGCCGTGGTCGGAGGTGACCACCAGGAGGGTCGAGTCGGCGAGGCCCAGGTCGTTGAGCGTGTCCAGTAAGCTGCCCAGCTGCCGGTCCACGGTCCAGGTCTCGGCGTCGTACAGGGATTCGATCCTGGCCAGCTCTATGGGCGACAGCAAAATCTGGTCCGAATTGTGGGCTATCTCGGACAGGGGGTGGTAGGTAAACTCGAACGCGCCCTCGTAGCCTGGCGAGAGACGATAGAGCAACAGCTGCGTGCGCTCGTCGCGGGCAGGGGTGTAAGGCGCGTGCACCTCGTAGGTGTGCACGAACATGAAAAACGGGCCGGGGGGCCGTTGCTTCAACCAGGCGGCGGCCTTGCCGAAGGTCACCGAGCCGGTGCCCGGAAAGAGCTCGTTCTCGCTTACCTCGGGGCCGTTGTGATAGCGGTCAAAGCCGAGGTCAAAACCGTAGGCGCTGCTCACGAATGCGTTCTCGGTAAACGCAACCGTGCGGTAGCCCTGCTCGGAGAAAGCCCCAGCCAGGGTACGCGTGTCGCGCGGCATGCGCGCGTCTACGCCGGGCAGCAAGCCGTGCTGGCCGGGTGTCAGGCCGGTAAAAAGGCTCGCGTGGGCCGCCAGCGTGTTCGGGAACGGTGCCCAGACCTGCTCGAACAGCGCTCCCTGCCGGGCCAGGCGGTCGAGGTTGGGAGTCAGGTTGCGGCGGTTGCCGTATACCCCCAGGCGGTCGGCCCTCAAGGTGTCGAGCGAGACCAGTATGACGTTGGTCGCCGGGGTGGTCGCGTCGAACAGGGTGTCGGTCGGTGCCGGACAGGTAGCCAGGGGTTGGCCCCACAGCGCCTGCGAAGCGTTGTCGCCGCTCAAGCGCAGGCTGAGTTTCTCCGGTGCTGGGCGGGGCAACGTGAACTCCAGCTCGCGCCAACCCCAGGTGGGGCCGGTTTCAAGTTCAGCCAGCCGGGTTTCTTTGTCACCCGGGTACAGCCCGAATACGCTGAAGGTTATCGTTGCCGCCTTGCCCCGGTTCGCCAGGGGAACGCGAAGTCGGCAACCGGCCTCAACGTCGAGGTTGATCGCGGCGAGCTCTTTCTGGTCCAGTACAGGCCTGGATTCTCTACCGGCGAGTTCGCTGCCCGTGGCGGTACCTACCCTGTAAGTGCGCAGCTTGTCCGGCGAGCTGCAGGCCGACACCGTCAGCATTATCGCCAGCAGGGCCGCGTTCAGCTGTAAATTCTCGTAGCTCATCAATCGAAGTCTCTGCTACGACGGGGCGGCTTCCCGGCGGTGTCCGTGCAGGCTTTCTCGTTGGGGAGCTGAGTATGGCCCAGATAAGGAGCTGGTACTACTCGCCATACCGAGACGCGTGGCCGAGCTTGATAGACATCGATAATATACCGCGTTATCTGTGAAGAATGCTTTCTGTCGATAAGCGGCAACAGGGGTGGTGGCTCAAGGCTGGCGGCGGCGTGTTGTTGCCGCTGGCCCTGCTCGCGTTGGTGGCTGCTTGCCAGCCCGACGCGGGCAGCGTCTTTGAGCCTCGCACGAGATTCGTCGACCCTGCGCATCGCGCTGGCCGCAGCCTCGATTCCCTGCGCACCGCCGATTGGACGCTGGCCGAAATCCACGACGAGACGCGCTACGTTCTTGGCACTGCGCCCAGGAAGCTGGTCAAGGCCCAGCGCGGCATACTGGTGCCCGAAGGCGGCCTGCTTGAGTTGCTGGCCGGCCTGCCGGTGGAGTTGGTTGACAGCGAACGCGTAGTGCTGGTTTCGCAGGTCTACTACGACAAATCCTGGCACGAACTGGCGCGCCTGGTTAAGCGGCCGTTGACGTTTCGCGGCAGCGACCCGTTTGTAAAGCCGTCCTGGCAGCTTCCCGCCGGGCTGGCCGGCAGCAGGGTGAGGATAAACATTGAGGGCTACGGCCTGGCCGCCGGCCGCGACACGGAATACCGTGCGCCGGCGGTAGTCATCGCAGAAGGATCGGTGCTGGAGTTTGGCGTCGGCTTGCTTGAGCCCGCCTGGCAACAGGGCTCGGTGCTGTTCGAGCTGGAGGCCTGCGAAGGAGAACTTTGCTCGAGTATTTTCAGTCGGAAGATCGATCCCTCAATCGCGGGCGACAGGGGCTGGAAGGATCAGCAACTCGATCTCGCCGACATGGTCGGCAAAGAAATTTCATTTAATTTTACCACCGAGCTGCTGGCCGAGGATGAGGAGGCGTTTTCGCTACCGGTCTGGTCCAACCCGACGGTGTACACCATGGTCGGTCGTGCTGCCGATGAGCCTAATATCATCCTGCTTTCCATAGACACCCTGCGCGCTGATCACCTGGGCGCCTATGACTACGAGCGCGATACCTCGCCGTTCATCGACAAGACCTTCGGTGACAGGGGAACCGTGTTCGAGCACCTGGTGGCGGCTGCCACAACGACCACGCCTTCGCACATGTCGATTTTTACTTCGCTGTACCCGTCGAGCCACGGGCTTACCACGGGACTGGAACCCCTGGATCCATCGCTCACCACGGTGTCGGAGCTACTTCGTGAGGCGGGCTTCGAAACCGGTGCAGTGACCGAGGACGGCTGGCTGGGCATACGCCATGGTTTCGGCCGTGGGTTCAACGAGTACGCAGAGAACAAGAGTGCCAACATCATGGCACCCGAGGGTCAGGTAGACGTTACCTTTGCCAAGGCAAAGCGTTGGCTACGCAGGAACGCCGGCAAAAAATTCTTCTTGTTCCTGCACACTTTCCAGGTGCACGACCCCTACGCACCCCCTGAAGCCTACCAGCACTTGTTTGTTGATGACGGCGTTGTTGCCCCGGAGTGGGAAGGCGGCCCGATGGCCCACATGCGCAGTCCGACTCTTTACGATAGAGAGATTCGTTACACCGACGACGAGTTGAAGTCTTTTTTCGCGACAATGGAAGAACTGAAGCTGCTGGACAACACGGTCTTCATACTCACCTCCGATCACGGCGAGGAATTCGGTGAGCACGGCTACCTGGGTCACGGCGCCCACATGCACGACGAGGTACAGAGGGTGCCGCTCATGTTCTACGGACCCGGTGTGCGGCGCGGGTACCGAGTTGCAGAGCCGGTAAGCCACATTGACATCATGCCCACCATACTGGAGATCGCCGGCGTGGGTGGTAGCGGACAGGCGCGCGGGCTGAGCCTGGTCAAATTACTGGACGGTGAGCGAACTGGTGACCTGCGCGATCGGTCCCTGTTCAGCGAGGGCTGGACTTCCCAGATTCTTTACTCGGACATGAAGCGCGGCCTTTTTGACAAGCCGGCGTTGTCGGTGCGCATAGCAGGCGATAAACTCCACCGTTATCGCAACGGAGACGAGTTCAGCTACGAGTACTTCGATCTCAACGACGATCCGGGTGAGACCAACGACCTGCTGGTTTCCGGTGCCGCGGTTTCCGGCACTGCCCGGGCCGTTGAGCTCAGGCGCCTGGTTGACGGCCACCTCGACGAGGCGGCCGTCGTACGCAGCGAACTGCTCAGCGGGAGGGTAGATGTGGCGCCCGACGAAAATTTTCTTGACCCGGCCAGGGAAGAAAAGCTCCGCGCGCTGGGCTATATAGAGTAGCATTCTGCCCCTTCGAGCCCGATAAAATCTGCCTGGACCCAGGCGAAGTGCTACACTGGGGGGTGACGGTTCGAGTTTTACTGGCTGGCGTTGTTGCGCCGGTCGTCTTGCAAGCCACCCACCGGGACATTTATGCCACACTCTCCGACTAAAAGACTTGGCATGACCAGTGCCGCGGCCGTGGTCATGGGCAACATGATAGGGGCCGGCGTGTTCACTACTTCGGGTTTCGCGTTGGCCGATCTCGGTGATCCCACTATCGTGCTGGTGGCCTGGGCAGTGGGCGGAGTTCTGGCCATGTTCGGCGCGCTTTCTTACGGTGCGCTCGTGCGCCGCATGCCCGAGTCCGGTGGCGAGTATCTTTTCCTTTCGAGGGCGGTGCACCCTGCGGCGGGTTTCATGGCCGGCTGGGTGTCGCTGCTCGCCGGTTTTACCGCTCCCATTGCAGCCGCGGCGCTGGGCCTGCAGGCCTACGTGGCTTACTCCTTCGGTGTCACGGTGCGCCCCGAATGGATCGGCACTATCGCCATACTGGCAGCGGGCCTGATGCACGGCTTGCGCGTGCGCGATGGGGTCCTGCTGCAGAACATCGCGGTTGGTCTGAAGATGATAGTGATCGGCGGCTTCCTGGTATACGGAGCGTTCGCGCTGCCTGATCTCCCGCCGTCGTTGGCGCCGGCTCCCGCCTTCGAGCTCGGAGCCTTCGCTGTTACCCTTGTGTGGATATCTTTCGCCTACTCGGGCTGGAACGCGGCTGTTTACATTGCCGAGGAAGTATCAGACCCGGAGAAGACGATTCAGCGTTCGCTTATCCTCGCCACGGGGACCGTTACCGTGGTGTACCTGGGGCTCAACGCCATTTTTGTTTACTCGGCACCCATCGAGATGTTGGCCGGCAGGGCCGAAATCGGCGCGGTCGCTGCCGAAGCGCTCGGCGGCGCGCCTCTCAAACGCGCGGTGTCGGCCATCGTCGTACTTGCCCTCTTTACTTCGATTTCTTCGATGATCATGGCTGGTCCCAGGGTCTACGCGAAGATGGCAGACGACGGCTTGTTTCCGGCGTTCTTCAAGGCAGGGGCCAGGTCGCCGGGCGCCGCGGTCGCGCTTCAGACCGGCCTCGCGCTGGTCGTTCTATGGTCCACCGGCCTGGCCCAGTTGCTGGGCTACATAGGCTTCACCCTGGGCTTGTCGGCCGCCGCTACGGTGGGGGCATTGTTGAAGCTCCGCCTGCGCGAGGGCGCCGAGAGGGTTGCCATACCCGGTTACCCCTGGGTGCCGGGTATATACATAGCGTCCACCCTGCTTATTGCTGGTTTCATGGCAGTGAGGGAACCGATGCAGGCGGGGCTGGGGCTGCTTACTGCGCTGGTGGGGCTGCCGCTTTACTTTTTTGCGAAACGAAGAGCTGCTTGAGTCGTGGCCGGGCCCGTGGGAAGGTTGCTGGGCCTGTCTTAAAGGAGATTTTAAATGCGAAGAGTTTTTTCTGCTACATCGTTGGCATTGTCGTTGTTGCTTGTTGTTGCCGGCGCAGGGTGCAAGGAGGAAGTGCCCGCTCCCGCCGCGGTTGAAGAAAGCGCGGCGCTGGAAGAGCCGGCTGCCGTTGCTAAGGCTACCGAGCCGGCTCCTGCTGCAGTTAAAGAAGCAGGGTCTCCGGCTTCGGCGAAGCCCTCTGCTCTCGTGCCGGTGGCAACAGACAAGGCTGCCAAGGCCGCCAAGCCCGTAAGGCGGGACATCGTCAATACTGCGAAGAAGCGTTACTCGCAGTTTGGCGAGGAACTCTGCATTCGGGACTTTTTCCAGGACCGCCGCGACGGGTTCTTTCTGGACGTGGGCTGCGCTTTTCCGCAGCGCAACAGCACAACCTTTTATTTAGACAAGCACCTGGGGTGGACGGGTATCGGCGTTGACGCTGTTTCTACCTATGCCAAACACTGGGCCAAGGATCGTCCTGATAGTAAGTTCCTGAATTTTCTGATCTCGGATCACTCGGACACCGAGGATACTTTTTATCGGGCCAAGTGGCCGGAGGTGTCCTCGGCAAAAAAAGAAATGGTCGAAACGCCTGCGGGATTGGATCAGCCCTACGACTACACCGAGATCAAGGTTCCTACCATAACGATCGACAAGCTGCTCGAAGACAACGGGGTTGAGAAAATTGACTTCATGTCAATGGACATAGAGGGCTTCCAGATGACAGCATTGGCTGCGTTCGACATCCAGAAGTACCAGCCCGAACTGGTCTGCATAGAGGCCTACAGGCCCGACCGTTCCAGGATAAACTCCTGGTTCGAAGAGCGTGGCTACAAGCGCATTGATCGCTACCTCAAGCATGACCACATCAACTGGTACTATACGCCTGCTGACAACCCGGCCCTGTTACTCGAGTAGCTCGCGGGCAACCCGCCGGCGCAACTTTTCCACTGGCAGCTCGACTACCCGCCGCAACAGCAACGACACCATGAGTACCACCGGCACCGCCAGCACAAACAGCGCGGAGCGTTCGCCGAGTCCGAGGTCACTCTCGGTAAACGTGGCCAGCGCGGCGGCCACCACGATGCTCACCGGCATGTGCAGCAGGAAAAGCGGGTAGGACAAGTCTCCAAGCTGTCTGTCCAGCCTGGCCGGGATGCTGGTAGCTTTGGGATGCGCGAGCCCGGCCAGCGCCAGGATCACGGCCGAGCTCGCGGCGGCGTGAAGAAGCAGGGGAGTCGAATAGAGATCGGGCCAGGTCCACGCCGTGCCCGCGTTGAGCAGGGCCACCACCACCGCTAGCGGCAGCAGCCAGCTGGGCAACGTGAACTCCGGTCGCGTGAATTGTTGTCCCACGAAGTACACCGCAGCGCCCAGCGCGAAGGGCAACGCGCAGGCCGCCGGTGACGTGACGCGTAGATGGGCAGCAACTCCAGTTGCGTTTGCCCAGGCGGCCCAGGTGGCGGCCGCCACGAGCCACAGCGACACAGTGACTCGTGAGCGCGACAGCAGCAGCGCCATGAGCACGTAGTAGTAGAGCTCGATGCTCAGCGACCAGGAAGCCGGCAGTATGGGCGCGGGCAGCATGCGCGAGTCAAGATCGAGCAGGGCCACGTTGCGTATCCAGTCACCGGCCACGTATGGCAACCCGGCGTGGGTGAGCACGGCAGCCCAGTCGGGCCTGAGTGCCAGCAGGGTTGCCATGGCCGCCAGCGCCACCAGGTAGGGAGGGTAGATGCGCAGCGCGCGGTTGGCGGCGTAGCGCAGCAGGCCGTCGCTACCGAAGCCGTAGCGCTGGTTGAGCACCAGCGTCATCAAGTAGCCGCTCAGGCAGAAGAACGACCAGACGGCGTAGTGGCCCAGCCAGTTCAGCTGCCCCGCGAGGAAGGGCACGAGGTGGCTGAACATAACGGCCAACGCGAGCGACATGCGCATAAAGCCGAACACGCGCCATCTTAGCACGCGCCGGGTGGGGTGGTGGCGCAGGAGTGGGGGCTGGAAAACCCGGCCACCATGTGGCACTGGCAGGGGGCGGTGGGCGTGCGGCGTTGAAAATTCTGGTCACCGGGGCTTCCGGCCTGGTGGGCTCGCGCCTGCTGCGCGTGTTTGCCGACCACGAGGTGACAGGGACCCGCAACTCGCGGGCGGCCGAGGGGCTGTTGCCGCTGGATCTGGCCGACACTGCGGCCATTGATGCGCTGGTGGATGACTTACAACCTGATCTTGTTCTGCACCCGGCCGCCATGCCCGCCGTTGATCGCTGTGAGCTCGAGCCCGAGCTGTCGCTGACCATAAACGTGGAGGGCACTCGCGCCGTGGCGCGCGCGGCTGCGCGCGTGGGCGCGCGCATGGTCTACTTTTCGTCGGATTACGTTTTTGACGGCAGCGCTGGGCCCTACGAGATCGACGCCGAGCCGGCGCCCATCAACGAGTACGGGCGGCACAAGCTGGCGGCCGAGCAAGCCGTGAGTGAGCTCGTTGACGATCACGTCATCGTGCGCATCTGTGGCGTCTACGGACACGACCCCCGCGGGCTGAACTTCATCATGCAGTTGCTCGCACGTGAGTCGTCGGGCGAGACCATGAAAGCGCCGCGCGACCAGTGGGGCACTCCCACCTGCGCTGATAACCTCGCGGCCGCCGTGCGCGAGTTGGCGCTGTCGGATTACCGGGGCGTGGCTCACCCGGTGGGGCCTGACTGCCTGCCGCGCGATGAGTTTGCCCGTCGCGCGGCGGCTGCGCTGGGCCTGGACGCCGGTTTTATCCAGGCGGTAGATACGCCCGAGCTCGCGCAGCCCGCTCCCCGGCCGCTGCGTTGCGGGGTGGACAACCGGCGCACGCAGGAGCTGCTGTCGCTTCGGCTGCTGGGTGTCGACGAGGGACTGGCGGCGGTTGCTGCCGAGCTGGGGCGCTAGTTTCGCCGGCGCTGCTTTCCCAGAGCGTTACTCTCCAGGCTCCAGGTAGCCCAGTGCCCTGAGCTTACGTATCTTGTCTTCGCCCAATCCGTTTGCGTCCGATCCAGGCCGGCGATGCGCATCCGCGCGCGACTGCAGCGACCGAGAGAGCTCGTTATTGCGAGCGGCTGCCACGGCTGGCCACTGCTCGAGCAGGCGCTTGAGCTGCGGCCCCTGGTCGGCGAACTCGTACAGGTCCCTGGTCTGGCCGGGGTCGCTCGACAGATCGAACAACCAGTAGCGTTGACCGTCGTCCTTCTTTTCGCTCAGCAGGCGGTCGGGCCACAGGGTCACCGCCCGGGCCGGCGGTTGCCAACTCTTGTCGACGCCCGTGTAGGTCATGGCGAAGGGAGAATCGGCCACCGAGTAAAGCGGTGTTGCCGGCAGCGCCTGGTCGTGGCGAAGGTGGGCGAGAACCGAGCGACCCTGCAGAGGGTAGGGCTCCTCGATGTCGAGCAGCTCGAGCAGTGTGGGCACGAGGTCTACGAGGCCCACCGGGCCGGTTCTTCTCTGGCCGGCCGGAAGGCGGCCCGGGGCGCGCAGCATCAGCGGCACGCGCAGTGTCTCGTTGGCCAGGGTGGCACCGTGGTAGCGACGGCCGTGCTCGCCGAACTCCTCACCGTGGTCGGACAGCACTATAAGTATAGTGTCATCGGCGGGCAGTACTCGGTCGATGGCCTTGAGCAGGCGCGCGACCTCGCTGTCGGTGTAAGCAATCTCGGCGTCGTAGGCGTCCATGTCGCGTCGCGCCGGCGACGCGCCCTCGGGCGACGGGAACAGTGCCGCCCACCGGGGTGCGGGCGTGTAGGGGGAGTGCACCTGGTAGGTGTGCAGGAAAACAAACATCGGCCGGTCGGCGTGTTCTTCGACCCAGGCTATGCCGCGGTCGAAGGTCTCGCGCACGAATCCCACCGAGTTGTCGGCGATGCGCTGTATTCCCTTTGCTTCGATTCCACCGTTCTCGGAATAGACCTCGAAGCCGCGGCGAAATCCCAGCTCGGCGGCCACGAAGGCGTTTTCGGTGAAGGCCGCTGTGCGGTAGCCCTCGTCGGCCAGCAGCTCGGCCAGCATAGTCACGCCGCGGTGTATGCCCAGCAGGCCGGGCTGCACGGCGCTGTCCGGGTACAGGCCCGACATCATGGTGGCGTGGGAATCGAGGGTGGTGACCTCGGGGGCAAAGCAGTTTTCAACCACCAGGCCCTGCTCGTCGAACATGGCTTTCATGTTGGGCGAGGTGTCGCGCGTGTAGCCGTAGACCGACAGGTGGTCGGCTCTCAGCGTGTCGAGCGAAACGAGCACGATGTTGGGCAGGCGCTTGCGTTCGGTTGCTCGCGAGGGGTTGAGCGCTTGCAGTACCGGGTCGCTGAACCACGCCGCGCTCGGCGGCGAATCCGACCGCGCGGGCACGGTGACAAATTGCAGCGTGGTCGGGTCATCGAGATCCAGTTCGACGCTGAACTCGTGCCAGCGCTCGCTGTCGGTGGCGGGAGAGAGGGTGGTTTCAAACAACGTCCTGGTTTTACCGCTGCTGGCCGCGGATACCCTGAAGGTGACTGGCGGTGCCGAGCTGTTGGCCGGGACGCCGCAGGCAAACTCGAGCTGGGAGCGACCGCGGGCTTCGAGCTCCAGGGTGGCGTGCACGGTGACCGTGGGTGGAAGCGGCCCGGTGTTACGACCCAGCAGGGGGCGGGTGTTGCTGTCGAGCGCGCGGTAGAGCGGGGTGCTGTCTGCCTGGGCCAGTTGGCTCAAGCGCAGCGCCGGCGGCCCCGGCCAGGGCTCCGGAGCGCAGCCGGCTGCCATCGGCAGGCCCACCAGCAGCACCGCTATACACAACAATCTCGCCATCCGCAGATCCTAGCACAAGAACGGGAAGACGTACCTTTTCCTCCTTTTAGACCACGTACCTTTTCGGGGTTTTAGACCACGTCTAAAACCCCGAAAAGGTACGTCTTCCCGTTCTGCTAGGATGGGTGGGTGGGACAAGGGCTGACAGGGTGGGGTCATTTGCTTGAGGGGGTGGAGCTGGAACGGCTCGTGCCCGGCAGCGGAGCCCAGGCGCTAGCCGGGCGCGAGCAGGCCCAGGCATTGGAGCGGGCGGGCGTGGTGGAGTTTGCCCGCGCGTCGTCGTTGGCAGCTACGCCGATGACGGTGCTGGTCAACGACAGCCACCGGCCCACCGACAGCGCGGGTTTTCTGCGCGCGTTGTTTCTCCTGCTCGATGCCGCGGGGGTGACTCCCGGGTTGAGGTTGCTGGTGGCTGCAGGAAGTCACCGCGCCGACGATGAAGAAAAACGCGCGCACGAGCAGTCGGTGCTCGGGCACTACGCAGATCGCTTTGAAGAAATAGCCTGGCATGACGCCGCGGACACGGCCGGGCTGAGCCCGGTGGGCGACTACCAGCTGCACAGCTGGATGGCCGAGGGCGGTTGGTATCTCGCCTGTGGCAGCGTTGAGCCCCACTACTTTGCCGGTCTCACCGGCGCCCATAAGACCCTCAGCGTGGGTGTCATGTCGCTCAAGTCGCTCGCCGCCAACCACGAGGGCGCGATGTCTCCGGATGCCGCTGGCCTGCGTCTTGACGGCAACCCCGTTTACGAAGGGGTGGCTGCTGCCATATCTGCGCTCGAGAATTCCGGTGCCCGACTGCTGGCGCTCAACCAGGTGTTGCTCGACGGTGAGTTGGTAGGGGTGTCGGCCGGTCACCCGCTGGCCAGTCTGCACGAGTTGTTGCCGCTCATGAGGTCGTCTTTCGTGCAACAGCTGGCCGCGCCCGTGGACCTGCTGGTGGCGCGCGTGGCGCCGCCGCTCGATCGCGACCTCTACCAGGCCGACAAGGGCATCAAGAACACCGAGGCGGCGGTCAGCGACGGCGGCCTGCTGCTGCTGGAGGCTACCTGCGCGGGCGGTACCGGTATCGACCACTTCGTTGAGTTGATGAAGGCCTGCCCCGACCACGCTTCGGCCTTGGCAACGGTGCGCGACCGAGGCTACCGCCTGGGCGATCACAAGGCCGTGCGCCTGCGCGCGCTCACCGACCTGCGCGGTGTCCGCCTGGCGCTGGTGAGCAAGGGCGTTGACCCGGCGCTCGAAGATGTGCTGGGCATGAGGATCTTCGCCGGCCGCGAGGAGGCGGCCGCCTGGGCGCGCGGCTTGTTGCCGGTATCGTCGCAGGGCCTGCTGGTCGAAGACGCCGGCAACGTAACGCTGGATATCGCGGAGACCGGAGAAGCCGCGTGAGCAACAAGCCAGTAGTGACCCGGGCTCCGCAGCCTCCCGCGGAAGGAACAAGCACCGAGGCTCGCGTAGTCACCAACGCGGTCGACATTGAGCCCTGGCTGCACGACGCCGCCCACTACCCCGGAGGTCACACCACCGAGCTGTGCCTGCCCCGAAGCGAGAGCCAGCTGGCCGCGGTGCTCGCCCGCCAACTTCCCGTACTGGCCGTGGGCGCGCAGTCGTCGCTCACCGGCGGCGCGACCCCGCGCGGCGAAATAGTGCTCTCGATGGCGCGCATGGACAGCGTGATCGAATGGAAGAGCGACTCGGTGGTGGTCGAACCCGGCCTGCTGCTGGCCACGCTCGAAGAGCAACTTCGCGAGCGCGACCTTTACTATCCACCCGCGCCCACCTTCGACGGAGCCAGCGTGGGCGGCACGGTTGCCACCAACGCGGCGGGCGCGGCCACCTTCAAGCACGGCACCACAAGGCCCTGGGTGCGCGCCATAAGCGTGCTGCTTGCCTGCGGCGAGGTGTTGGACCTCGAACGCGGCCAGGTCACCGCCGACGAACACGGGCGCTTTGAACTGCAACTGCTCGACGGCTCGCTCGTCAGTTTTGAGCGACCCGCGCTCACGCTGCCAGCCGTGCCCAAGTGCTCGGCCGGCTACTGGTCCGAAGCGGGCATGGACCTCGTCGACCTGTTCATAGGCAGCGAGGGCACGCTGGGTATCGTGACCCGGGTTGAGCTCGCCCTGCAGACCAGTCGTCCGGCGTTGTTCGCCGGCCTCATTCCGATGGCCGACGACGAGGCAGCGATAGGGCTGGTGGCGGCGCTGCGCGATGCTCCCCTCGTAGACATAGCCGCGGTGGAGTACATGGACCGCCGTTGTCTTGAACTGCTGCGAGAGGACGGCGCCTGCGAGCGCGCGGGTGTAGCCCTGCCCGATAATGCGGCCGCCGCGCTGCTGTTCCAGGCCGAGTTGCCCCCGGGCATGACCACGGCCGAGGCCGCCGGGCAGATTGCTGCGGCAGGCGACCCGGCCGCTGGTGACGCCGAGCAGAATTCGCCGCTGCTGGCGTTGTGCCGATTGCTTGCCGACCACGGTGTGCTTGATTCCACGCTGCCCGCGTTGCCGGGCGAGCAGGCAAGGCGAGACGCTTTGTTTGCCTTGCGCGAAGCCGTGCCCGCGGCCGTCAACGAGCGGGTGGGGCGCGCAGCGCGCGAAATAGACCCGGCGATTGCCAAGTCGGCTGGTGACGTCATCGTCCCCTTTGAAAACTTTGCCCGGTCGCTCGAGCGCTATCGCGAGGTTCTCAACGAGCACGAACTCGATCACGCGGTGTGGGGTCACATATCCGACGGCAACGTGCACACGAACGTCATGGCGCGCAGCGCCGGGGAGATGCGCCGCGCGGGCGAGGCCCAGCTTGAAATCGGTCGCGCCGCCATCGCGTTGGGAGGCTCGCCCATGTCGGAACACGGAGTGGGTCGCAACGAGATCAAGAAACGCCTGCTCGTGGAACTCTACGGGGAGCAGGCCGTCGCCTCCATGCGCAGGGTAAAAGACGCGCTCGACCCCGCGGGCCTGCTGGCCCCCGGTGTACTATTCGACTGAAGACCTTTTTCGTAGCCTGATGACGACGCTGGCCTCGACCGCTTCGACGGCAGCAAGCGGCTGCCGTTGTGCCTGGCCGTTTTTGATCTGCACCAACTCGACCCGCAGCGTGGCGGCGCCAGCGCGCACGCGGCCGGTGACGTCCACCTGGGTGGCCAGGGTGCCCCCGGCCGGTACGTCGCCGTCGAGCGTGGCGATCCCCTCGGCCAGTACGGTATCTCCCTGGTCCGCAGAGCCGCCACCCGCTCCAGGCTCGAGCAGGCTCCAGTGAACCGCAACCAGCCCTTCATCCAGCGGGTCGAGGCCTGGCCAGTCGAGCTGCCCGTGGTTGTGTATGCGCAGCGGCAGGCTCACGCCCAGCCAGCCGCTCGGGTCGCTGTCGAGCACCACTTCCCGGGCTACGCCGATTTCTACGCGCCCGATGCTGAGAGTCGGATCAAGCGTGTCGCGTGACAAGCCACTGAGCGTAGGTGCATCGGCAGAGGGTGCGAGCAGGCGCTCCAGCGAATAGCCCTCGGCTGCCGGCACGCGCGGCTGGTAGATGCTGGCGTGCTGGTCGCGCCAGGCCAGCGCTACGTCGCCGCGGTTGAGCGCTCGCAGCCAGCGCTGCCTGGCCGCCTGGTCGAGCTTGCTCTCGTGAACGACCAGCCAACCGAGACCGGTCATTGCGCGCAGGCGCGAGATGACCTCGGGGTCTGGCAGCCGGCGCGCGGCGTGACGCAGAAAATCATAGTGCGCGGGGTACCAGGCCGTGTAACCGTTGAGCAGCGGTTTGAAGTGCCGGGTGCTTGCCAGCAGGTAGCCGCTGGACAGCTCAACGTCGTAGCGGGGATTTATCGGCCAGGGCAGTTCGAGCACCGGCGCGGGGTCCAGGCGCGCCAGCGCCGCGTAAAGATCCTCGTCCTGCGGCGTGATGCTTAGGTCGACAGTCGGCAGTCGTGGCCACCAGCCCGACAGCGCCATCGCTGCCGCCAGCACCGCGACGCAGACGGCCGCGCGGCTGCCCCGCACGAGCCTGCCGAGCCCACGTTCAAAGGTCGTCAGCCCGAGTGCCACCAGCAGGGGGAAGGCAAGGTTGATGACTATGCCCCAGCGCAGTGGCGACCTGAGCCTGTCAAAGCCGGGTAGCAGCCAGGCCGCCCACTGCCCGGGCAGCGGCAGCGACAGCTCGCCAACAACAAGGTGACGTCCGAGCATGAGCACGAAGGCCACGGCGGCCACGGCCCACAGGGCGCGGGCGGTGACCGTGGAGGTCGCGGTCGGCGACTCGACGCTGTCGGTTTTCCTCACGAGGCCACGGCCAAAGACTGTGGCCAGTGATAACAGGGCCGCCAACGACGCGAGCAGCGGAAGCCTGTAGCGTGCGTCGAAGGGCAGGCCCGGGTCGAACAACAGCGAGCCACCGGGCGCGAGCCAGGTCCACGCCAGGGCGGCACTGCTCTCAACCAGCGCCTGTCCCCTGAGGGCAACGCCGCCGTGGTCGAGGTAGGGCAGGGTGAACACGGCGAGCAGCGCCAATGAAATCGATAAGGCCAGGGCCAAAGAAGGAAGTCCGTTGCGCCACTGCCTGCCGTGCAGCAAGGCCACCAGAACGAGTACCGAGCTGCTCACCAGGGCGAACCACGCCAGGTAAAACGACGACAGCAGCTGCAAGCTGAGCAGGAGGGTAAGGGCAACAGTACGCCGCGTGGTCGACCCGTCGACCAGGGTGCGCAGGGTGAGCAACCACAACAGCGGTATCCATTGCACCCCGAGCAGCTGCACGTGCGAGAGCTCGGTCACACGCCAGGGCAGCAGCACGGCCAGGGCCGCGGCCAACAGCGCAGCCGCTCGTGTTGTGCCGGCCCAGCGCGCAAGCGCCCAGGTGGTCAGTCCCAGCAGCAGCGACGACAGCAGCACGGCCGCCTGGTGAAGTCCGGGCGCGCTTACACCGAGCAGCCCGAGTGGCCACAGTTGCAGGGCAACTGCCACCATGTGCTCGCTGCCCGCCAACGCGGCGCGCGCCGGGTAAAACGCGTTGGCTGCGAACAATTGCCCGGGGTTGGTGGCCAGCGCGTGCTGCACCCACGCCAGTATCCACGAGTTGAGCCTGAAGTCGGCCGTCTCGAGCAACGCGGAATCGGCGCTGCCGGTGAGCGCCGCGTAGTCGATGGCGCAGTCCAGTGCACAAACGGCGGCGCAGTCGAGCAGGCCGTGAAATCTCGCTGCCATCGCTGCCAGCACGACCAGCAGTGGGGCGATCAGTATCGTGAGTTTTTTCACCTCGGGTTTACGCTCACTGGTACCCCACGAACCTGGCCAGCGGGCGGACCCGACGCAGGGCTTCGACCAGGCCCGCACTCAAGGCCAGCGTCAGCAGCAGGCCGGCCGCCCAGCTGGCGATCCACAAGGGCGACTCGAAGTCCGAGGGCACTGGATTGCCGAGTATGCGCTTGAAAACAAGGGAGCCCATCACGAGCAGGTGGCAGACGTAGATTCCGTAGGAGCGCCGCCCCAACCAGGCCAGTGCCGCGCCGGCCCGGGGTGCAGAAGTGGCCAGGAGGATGGCGGCGGTCAGCGCGAGCAGAAAATATAAAGCGTTAAGTGGGCTGAATACCATTACGACTATGCCCAGGTAGTTTATCGTCATGCCCGGGTGCCACTGCCACGCTACCAGCGCAGCCGCCAAGAGGACGGCGATCACGCTGATGGCGAATCCTGCAGCCGCCACGGCGCGCCGCCCTGGAGCAGCCTCGCCGGCGAGCAGCCGGCGCTCGAGAAGTGGCAACAGGGTACAGCCAAGCAGAGGCCAGGCCAGCCAGGAACTGAGCAACAACTGCAGCAGCGGTGGGTTGTGATTCCACGCCGGGGTGACTCGCCAGCAGGCAATCATCAGCAGCGTGGCGCCGACAGCAATAAGCACGGTCGCTGTCATGGACTTAGACGAGAGCCTGCCGGCCCGGGCGAATATCGGCCACAGCAGGTAGAGCTGGAAGACCAGCGGCACGAAGTAGAAATGAATTTCGGCCCCGCCCAGCAGCAGGGTGCCCGCAAGATCGACGGGTGAAGTGAGAACGGCGGTGTCGTGGGCCGCGAGCGAGAGCAGGCTCCAGGCGAGGTAGGCCGGCAGGAGTCGTTGCGCGCGGCGTGCAACGAAGGCGGCCCATCCGCGCGAGCCACCCAGCGCTGCGTGGTAGCCTTGCAGCAGGGCCCTGGCCGATACCAGCAGGAACAGCGGCACGCCAAAACTGGCGAGCAGGTGCACGAAGGCAAGCCACGCCGTGGCAGTGCTGTCGGGAGGTGCCACCAGCGTCCAGGCCCAGGTGACGTGCATGGCCACCACCGCGACGATGGCAATGCCGCGCAGCGCGTCGAGCCACTCCCAGCGCTGCGTTGATGATCCGGGTGCTGGTCCGCTACCGGCAGCTGCGCTACCTGGAGATGCCGCGCCTGGAGATGACAGTGGGGTGTGGATTGCCATCGAGCTTTACGCTGTTCACCTTCCCGCAGGCACGGCCTCGCTGGCATGGGCTCGCGCCCGGCCCGCGGCAGCTGGCCTATTCTAGCACGCGACTGCCCGCGGGACGCCGCATCGCGAAGCGTGAATGCGGGGCTCGCCCCGGGCGTCAACAGGCAGGTGGCAGGTCTTGGTGGCAGGTTAGGGCTCGTATGTGCAATCATGGGTGGATATTGAAGCGGGAGAACGGCGGATTATGACTGTAAAGAAAACTTTCCAGGGGCGCGGCCTCGTGTTGGGACTGGTGCTGGGATTGGCCCTGGGTCTTACACTGGGCGCTGCCGGCGGGTCGTTAGCGGGTTTTGCAAAGAAGGGTTGGGGTCGTGTAGGGCTTGAGTTCAAGCAGGGCTACATGGCCGGCTTTGTCGACGCGGTGAGAGTGGCCAAGAACCAGGATCCCGCTGGCTGGATGACGAAGAATTACCGCGTACCGAAGAACGCCAAGCCTATTCACTGGGTCGCCGAGGTAGACCGGCTCTACAATAACCCGCTCAACACCAACAGGGAGATGGCGCAGATAATGGTCGTGGCCGGTCGCAACATGGTCGACTCCAGGAAATTCGGCCCCGACATAGGCGGCGACGCCAACCAGGCCTTCAAGGCGTTGCAGGCTTTTGCCGCGAAGAAGCAGCTGGACGAGGCCGCGAAGAAAAAAGCCGAGGCTGAGAAAGCTGGGGCCGAACCCGGCGACGGCCAGGACTGACAGAAACTCAGCCGGCCTGCTGGTACTGGAGCTGGTAGAGGCGGGCGTAGAGTCCGCCGCGTGCCATGAGCTCGGCGTGCGTCCCCTGCTCGCGTAGTTCACCGTGGTGCAGCACGAGGATGCGGTCGGCCTGCTCCACGGTCGACAGCCGGTGGGCGATCACTATGGACGTGCGCCCTTTCTGCAAGGCGGCCAGCGCCTGCTGAATGAGTTGCTCGGTTGCCGGGTCGACGCTCGAGGTAGCCTCGTCGAGCACGAGTATCGAGGGGTCCCAGGCCAGCGCCCTGGCAAACGACAGCAACTGCCGTTGACCCGTCGAAAAATTACTGCCGCGTTCGCTCACCATCGTGTCGTAACCGTCGGCCAGGCGTTCGATAAACTGGTGGGCGTTGACCATGCGCGCGGCTTCCTGCGCGCGCTCGCGGCTGACCAGGGGGTTGCCCATTGCGATGTTGTTGTAGATCGTGTCGGAGAACAGGTACACGTCCTGCTGCACGCTGCCCACCCGCTCCCTGAGCGCGTGCGTGTCCCAGCGCTGCACGTCCACGCCGTCAACGAGTACGCGCCCAACCCGGGTTTCATAAAAACGACCGAGCAGCCTGGTGATGGTTGTTTTGCCCGAGCCGGTGGCCCCCACTATGGCCACGTGCTCACCACGGCGGACGCTGAACGAGAGATTTCTCAGTACCGGCTCACCCTCTACGTAGGCGAAATCCACCTGGTCAAACTCTACCGCGTTGCCGAGGTCTCCTGCCGCGTCGATTGTCCCGTTGGTCACCGCCCCCGGTTGCGAGCGAATGGCCGGCTCGAGCTCGAGCATTTCCTGCACCCGCTCGGTGGCCGTGAGCGCCGACTGCATCACCGCGTACTTGGTCGAGAAATCGCGCACCGGGATGAAAAACTTGTTCATGTACTCGATGAAGGCCACCAGCGTTCCGAAGCTGATCGCCGAGCTGGCGGCGGAAGCGCCGGTCATCGAGCCACCCAGCCCTGGGAACGGTAACGCGGGCGTACCGAGCAACAGGTGGGCGCCGTACCACAGTATGAGCGCGAGCGAGATGCTGCTCAGCGCTTCAACGATGGAGAACAGCGAGGCCTCGTAGATGTTGGCCCGGTGGGTGGCGTCGCGGTGCAGCGAGTTGAGCCTGTCGAACTCGGCCGAGGCGGCTTTTTCGCGCGCGAACACCTGCACCACGGCGATGCCGCTTATGGCCTCCTGCAGGTAGGCGTTGATGCGCGCTATGCGCTCTCGTATCCAGCGGTAGTTTCGCCGTGCCTTGCGGCGAAAGAAATCGATCAGTATCGCCAGCACCGGTAGCGTCGACAGCGTGACCAGGGCCAGCGGCGCGTTGAGGCTGAACATGATGACGATGATGCCTAGCAGCGTGATCACGTCCATCAGGATGGTGATGGCACCGGCGGCAAACATGTCGTTGATCACGTCCACGTCGGTCGTCAGCCGGGTGACGGTGCGGCCCACGGGGTTGCGGTCGTACCAGCCCGAGTCGAGAGCAAGCACGCGGCGGAACAATTCCACGCGAAGATCGGCCAGCGCTTTCTGCGCCACCAGCATGCTCGTGTAGTGCTGCCAGTACATGAAGGTAAACTCGCCCAGCACTGCCGCGCCGAACAACAGTATCCATGATCCCATACCGTCGGTGCTGCCGGCCGATATGTAGTTGTCGATGACATTGCGCACGATCCACGGCTGCACCAGCAGGCAGGCCGACACCGCCGGCAGCAACAGCAAGGAGAGCAGGAACAGCCAGCGATAAGGTCTCACGAAACGCCACAGGGACGCGAGCAGGCGCAGGTCGCGGGTGGCCCCGAGACGTTGCTCGCCGTGCGGTCCTCGCCCCGCTGTCTGCCCGGTGGGCTTGCCAGGGCTAGCCACTACATGGCCTCCAGTTCGTCGGCGAGTTGCTGCCGCTCGAGCAGGCGGGAGTACAGGCCATCGGCCATCGCCAGTTCATCGGGCGTGCCGTCTTCAACCACTCGGCCCTCTTCGAGCACAACCACGCGGTCGGCCCTGCGCACCGCTGCTACGCGGTGAGACACTATGATGCTGCTGCGGCCTTCCATAACGCTCTCGAGTTCATCGAGTATGCGCGACTCGGTGGCGGCGTCGATACTCGACAGCGCATCGTCGAGTACCAGTATGGCCGGGTCGCGGGCCACGGCCCGGGCCAGGGTGAGCCGCTGCTTCTGCCCGCCCGACATGGCCAGCCCGCGTTCTCCCACCTGCGTGTCCATGCCGTGCGGAAACTCGGCGAGGTCGGTATCGAGGGCGGCTATTTCAACCAGCCTGCCGAGTTCTTCGTCACCCAGGTCGTCGCGGGCAAAGGCAATGTTGTCTTCTATGGACGAGCTGAAGAGGAAGGGGTCCTGGGGTACGAAACCGATGCCGCGTCGCAGGTCGCCCAGGTTCCAGTTGCGCAGGTCCACGCCGTCAACCATCACCCGGCCCTGGTCGGGGTCGAACACCCGCGCCACCAGCGACGCCAGCGTCGACTTGCCCGAACCCGTGGCGCCCAGCACGCCCAGGCTCGTGCCGGCCTCAAGCTCGAGGGTCACGTTTCTCAGCGCGGGATCGCGCGCCTGGTCCGAAGGGTAGGTGAAGCTCACGTTCTCCAGGCTGACCCCGCCGCGCAGCTCGGCGCGATGTCCACCGCCCTCGGGGCTGGCGATCTCCGGTTGTGCGTCGAGTATCTCGCCCAGCCGCAGCATGGCGGCGCGGCCGCGTTGGTAGATGGATACCAGCCAGCCAAGCGCCATCACCGGCCAGGCGATGATGTTGAGGTAGACCATGAAGGCCACCAGCTGGCCCAGCGTGAGCTCGCCGCGCACGACCAGGGTGCCGCCGTAGTAGAGCACCGCCAGCACGCCCAGCGACGAGACCACCCTCACCAGCGGAAACACCTTGCCGCGCAGTTTGACCAGCTCCATGCTGTCGTTTTTGAAGCGCTCGTTGAGCTGTGCAAAATCGCCTTCTCGTTGCTGCTCGCGTCCCCAGGCCTTGATGACCGACACCCCGGCGAGCGTTTCCTGCACCGACGACGATATGTCGGCGAGTCGTTCCTGCACGCTTACCGACGCTTCCATCATGCGATGGCTGTAGACCCTGATCACCCACAGCATGAGCGGGAAGGGGAGCAGTGCCGCGAGGGTGAGGCGCAAATCCATCATGGCCATCAGGGTGAGCGCGTAGATGCAGTACAGCGGAGTGTTGATGATCGTGAGCACGCCCAGGCCGAGCAGCAGGCGCACTGCGTTGAGGTCGTTGACCAGTCGCGACATGAGGTCGCCGGTGCGCTGGCGGTGGTACCACGACTGGGGCAGGGTGGTGAGGTGGACGAACAAGTCGTTGCGCAGATCGTACTCGACGTCGCGGCCGGCGTTGAAAATGAGCGACCTCGACACGGTGCGCACCAGCGCCTGGCCCACGGCCAGCGCTATAATAGCCAGTGCCCAGGGGGCCGCGTTGAATACCGCGTCGTTGAAGACCGCGTCGTTGAATACCGCGTCGCCCGGCATGCCGGCAGCGCTCGTATTGCCGGCCGTGGCGCTAGCCAGCTGGTCGATGGCCCGCTGCAGGACGGCTGGTATGGCCATCACCATGGTAGCGGTCACGAACAGGCAGGCCCCGCCCACGATATAGCGCTTGTTGTACTTGAGAAGATATTCCCTGAGGCGATTCACGTTGGTAGCTCGCAAGCCTACAGGTGTGCATCCAGTGAGTAAACGACGGTGGGGTCGAGCGTTGACGTTCCTGGCACTGTTGCTGCTGTGCACGACGGCCGGCTGCCGGCCCTGGTATTACCTGCGACTGGGCTACGAGCAGGCTCGCTTCATGGCCACGGCCCAGCCGTTGGAGTCGGCCATCGCGGCGTCGGACGATCCCGAGCGGCGTGCACGGCTTCAGCTCGTCGAGGAGCTCAGGGGCTGGGCCTCTCGACAGGGGCTGGCCGTTGAGGGCAACTACTCGTCGGTGTCCAACGGCCGCTCGCTCGAGGGCGTGCACGTGGTCACGGCGGCGTGGCCTGACCGGCTGGAATCGTGGACCTGGCGCTACCCGGTTGTGGGTCGCCTGCCTTACCGCGGCTACTTCGACCGTGCTCCAGCCGAGGCCTGCGCGCGCAGGTTGCGCAAACGCGGGCTCGACAGCAGGGTGGCGCGCGCCGCGGCCTACTCAACCCTGGGCTGGTTCAACGACCCCTTACCCGAGAGCCTGGTGGGGGTGGACGAGACGGCGCTGGTAGTGGTGGTGTTGCACGAGCTGGTCCACTCAACGGTGTTTATACGAGGACAGGCCGACTTCAACGAAAGCATGGCCCAGGCAGTGAGCCTGAGGCTGGGCCAGGATTTCTTCTCCCAGCGCGGCAGTGTCGAGCTCGCCCGGCGCGTGGAGGCCAGGCGTGTGCGCTGGATCGAAAGGGGCCGCCTGCTGGCCGAACTCGAGGCCGGGTTGCTCCAACTTTTCGAGCGTTGCTCGCGCGATGGCTGTAAACAGACCGAACTTATGAGCCTGCGAAGCCGGGTTTACGCAGAGGCGTCCGAGGGCCTCGCCGAGCTGTTTTCTCCCACGGGTAACAGCCGCCCCGGGAGCCGTCGGGGAGGCGGATGGCCGGGCCTGGCCGACAACGCCGCGTTTCTTGCCGTTTATCGCTACCACCGCCAGGCCGAGAGGCTGGCCGCCTGGGCAGCCTCGTGGCAGCACGCTGGCGAGGCCCTGGCCCGCTTGGAGAAAGACTGCAGCGGGGAGGACAGTCCCTGGGATATAATCGGGGGGTGAGGGCGCTGGTGGTCTTGCTCTGCGCGCTTCCTGCGTCTAAATATCGGGGACGGCGCCGAGGGCGTCTGCCGCTCCCACGACCGAAAGGAGACAAAGAAGCTGATGAGTGAACGAGTCAAGGAAATCCTGAGCTGGTACGCCAGCGAGAACCCGGGAACACTGAACAACCTGGCGCGTATCCTCTACCACGGACGCCTCGGTGGCACCGGTCGCATGATCATACTGCCGGTCGACCAGGGCTTCGAGCACGGCCCGGCCCGCAGTTTTGCCCACAACCCGGCGGGCTATGATCCGCGCTATCACTTTCAGCTTGCCGTTGATGCCGGTTGCAGCGCTTACGCCGCGCCGCTGGGATTTCTCGAGGCCGGTGCGGCCGAGTACGCCGGGCAGGTGCCGATGATACTCAAGCTCAACAACCACGACTCGCTTTCGCCCGACGTAGATAACTCGGTTCCGTCGCTCACCGGCTCGGTGGCCGACGCCCTCAGGTTGGGCTGCGTGGCCATAGGTTACACGATTTATCCCGGTTCGGGCGAGTTCAAGTCAATGTACGAGGACCTGAGGGAGCTCACGCGAGAGGCCAAGGATTACGGCCTGGCGGTGGTGGTGTGGTCGTATCCTCGCGGTGGCAACCTGGGCAAGGAAGCCGAAACCGCCATCGACGTGGTCGCCTACGCGGCCCAGATTGCCGCGCAGATGGGCGCGACGCTGATCAAGGTCAAGCCTCCCACCGATTACATCGAGCAGGACGCGGCGCGCAAGGTATACGAAGAGGAGGGCATACCCACGGGCACGCTGGCCGAGCGCGTGAGCCACGTCGTACAGTCGGCCTTCGGCGGCAGGCGGGTAGTGATCTTTTCGGGTGGTGCCAAGGGCGCCGACGAGAAGGTCTTCGAAGAGGTCCGCGGCATTCGCGACGGCGGTGGCTTCGGCTCGATCATAGGCCGTAACTCCTTTCAGCGGGAGAAGGCCGAGGCCCTGTCCTTTCTGTCCACGGCCATGGGCATCTACGACGGCAAGGACTGACCGCCGGGTCGACCGAGGCGCGAGCGTTAGAGGCGCTCGTGCGCCAGGATACGCCGCTCCAGGGTGGCGGGTGTCGACCGCTCTTTTATGTCGACGTAGTCGCGCCCACGTTCGCCCAGGTAGATCTGTCGCGGGCGCACTATGCGTCGTTCTTCGTCCTGGACCATTTCGCTCCACTGTGCCAGCCAGCCGGCCGTACGACCGATCGCGAAAAGCACCGGAAACATTTCGAGCGGAAAGCCCATGGCCTGGTAGATTATGCCCGAGTAGAAATCCACGTTGGGGTAGAGCTTGCGCTCAATGAAAAACTCGTCTTCGAGCGCGATTTTCTCCAGTGCGACCGCGATGTCGATGAGCGGGTTCTTGCCGGTTTCTTCGAACACCTGGTAGGCCACTTCCTTTATTATTCTCGCGCGCGGGTCGTAGCTCTTGTACACGCGGTGGCCGAATCCCATCAGCCGCATCTCGCCGGCCTTTACACGCTTGATGTAGGCCGGGATGTTTTTCACCGAGCCTATTTTTTTGAGCATGTGGATCACCGCCTCGTTGGCGCCGCCGTGCAGCGGGCCGTACAGGGCCCCGCAGGCCGCCGCCACCGCGGTGTAGGGGTCGACATCCGAACTGCCCACAGCACGCATGGCGTGGGCCGAGCAGTTCTGCTCGTGGTCGGCGTGCAGGACGAACAGCACCTCGAGGGCCCGCTCGAACACCGGGTTGGGCTTGTAGCTGGTCTCGGTCATGCGGAACATCATCGACAGGAAGTTGGCCGTGTAGCCAAGGTCGTTGTCGGGGTAAACGTAGGGTAACCCCATGCTGTGCCGATAGGACATGGCTGCCAGCGTTGGCATCTTGCCAAGCAGGCGTCGCGCCTGCACGCGGCGCGACTCTATGTCGAAGATATCCTTGGCGTCGGGGTAGAAGGTAGAAAGCGCGCCGACCGTGCTCACCAGCATGCCCATGGGGTGGGCGTCGTAACGAAAGCCGTCCATGAACTTGTAGAGGTTCTCATGCAGCATGGTGTGCATGGTTATGTTGTGTTCCCAGGCCGCGAGGTGCTTGGCGTTGGGTAGCTCGCCCTTGACGATGAGGTAGGCCGTCTCGAGAAAGTTGCTCTGCTCGGCGAGCTGGGCGATGGGGTAGCCTCGATATTCGAGGATGCCACGGTCGCCGTCGATGAAAGATACCGTACTCTTGCAGGTAACCGAGTTCAGCAGCCCGGGGTCGTAAACCAGCAGGCCGAAGTCTTCCTTGTCGACCTTGATGTCGCGAAAGGTCATGCCCCGCACCGTGTTGTCGTTGATGGGTAATTCGTAGACGCGGCCGGTGCGGTTGTCGGTGATCGTCAGCGATTCTTTGCCGGATCCCCTGGTGCTTTTCTTACGGGTTTTCTTAGTTGTCTTTTTTTTTGCTGCCATTGTTCTTCCACCCGGAAGATAGCAGCGGGTGGCTACGCGGCCAAGCAGGGGGAGCCGGAGAACGAGGGGCGGTCTTTCTTCAACGCCCCTGTCGTGTTTGACCTTTTCAGCCCACGAAAAGGGCTTCGAGAAGCGCGACCTGCTTGTCTATGCTTTCCTCGGAGTCGACCTGGAGGCCGTAGAGCTCGCGGCACACCGGGCCCAGGGTGAGCACCGTGGTCGTCGCGCCGAGGAAGGCCAGCAGGAGAAGTTCAGGGGGCTGTTTCTTGAGCGAGGCTCGCTTGCCGTGTGCGTCGAGCGCCTCGCCCACTATCTTGAATATGGGCTGCAGGTAGGTTTCAGACAGCAGCGACATGCGCGTGCTGTTGCGGTCGGAGCCCTCGTTGCTCACGATTCGGGCGACTTCGGGTTTTCTGACCAGGGCCGTGACGACCACCTTGAGCAACTCCCGGGCACTGCCGCGCGAGCCGTTGTTCTTAGCTTCAACCAGGGCCAGCTCGATGTCATTCCACAGCGAGAAGAAGAGCAGGTACACCGACTCGAACCACAGTTCCTCCTTGGAACGAAAATGGTAATGGATCAGCGGCTGGGTGACGCCCAGTCGGGCGGCAATGGAGGCGATGGTTGACCCGCCGTAGCCGTGGGCCGCGAACTCCTGTGTGGCGGCCTCCAACATCTGCTGGCGCGTGACCCTGGGCCGTCGCCCACGCCGGCCAGGCGGCGGGGTGTCATCGATACCGTAGCTTATGTGTGAGGGTATGCTCCGCGGGCGGGAAAATGGTGCAGCCATTTTTAGCGCTTCCTTTATTGCCGAGATTCAGTACCGACAGCATGGCTCGTGGTACTACGCTTCGGGCTGATCCCGGCTGACCCCGATTTGCTCCAATGATTCTTAACGGGGGTTATATATTTATGAGATATTTTATATTGAGACAAGCGAATTCCTCAAATAAAACATTTTGTCCTGCGTATGATGGTTGTTCTGTCCGACCACAGGGTCAGTCAGAAATCACCCCTATCCGGTCGTCAAAGACCGTTGCCAGCAGTATTTTGTCGTTGACGGCAGTGGCCGTGGCCACCGCGCCCAGCCTGTCGCCAGCGTGCTCAAACACCGGCCTGAGGGCCATGGTGGCGGGATCGAGTTCGTGGATTATCCAGGGACTTCGGCAGGGCACGCGGCCGCTGGCACAAGCCATGAAGCGCGGGCCCGACGTGTGTGACGCCACCAGCAGGGTTCCACGCTCGGTCCACGACAGGTTGTCGGGCATGCCGGGAATGTCGACCCACACCGAGGGGCTGCCGTCCAGGGGCTTGCGGTGCAGACTACGCGAAATCGTTTCCGTGTAATACAAAACTTTACCGTCTTTTGACAGGGCTACGCCGTTGGCCAGCTTGGAGCTCGTGCCTTCGATTTCGCTCCAGCCCGCGCCCGGCTTCCAGGCGATGATACTGCCGCTGTCCGTGCCCAGCAGCGAGGCCTTGATCGCGTGCATGGGTGAGTTGTCGGGTTGGTAGTTGCTCGCGTAAACGGTGCCATCGACAGACACGGCGAGGTCGTTGGCCTGTATGGCATCGGGCGTCGGGATGCAGCCCAGCCAGCTGAGCTTCGTTTCGAGGCCTGAGCCCACCACTGCAAATATTTCGACGGCCTCGCGTCCGCTCCCTTCGACAACGTGGGCCACGACGTACAACAGCGCCAGCTCGCCGCTGCTCGTGGAACTTATGCCGTGGGGATTGAAGGCGGCCGGGTCGGGTGGCCCGGGGCAGTCGGGTGAGCCCAATATGGCGGAGTTGTTGTCGGCAGCCGGTGCGCTGCCGTCTTCGCGTGGCCACACCTTCCACGGGCGCGCCTGCTGGTCGTTGCCGGTGGCGCCCGCCGTTGTCATGGCCGAGAGAAAACCGCCTCCCGGTAGGGGGTCGCCCAGGCGCAGGTTGGATACCAGCACGACGCCGGACCTGGCCAGGAGTTCGATGTCCTCGGGGTTTTCAAAACCACAGACGGTACCGGGCGTAGCGGCCATGTCGCAGGCGTCGCGCGGCGGCCCCGCGCAGCCGGCGGCCACGATGACCATTGCCACCGTTGCCAGGCTTAATCGTCGCCGCGTTGCTCGCTTGGTCATGATAGATTTTTTCATAGTTTTTTCTCAGCCCATCTTTTCGCGCAGGAACTCGCCTATGCGGTCGATGGCTTTTTGTCCTTCGTCGAGCATGGCAGCCAGGGCCTGCCACACGTGGAACATTTCGTCCCACTGCTCCACGCACACCTCCACGCCCGCCGCCCGGGCGTTGTCGGCCAGGCGCAGGGTGTCGTCGAGCAGGACCTCTTCGCTGCCCACCTGCAGCAGCAGCGGCGGCAGCCCGGCGAGCGAGGCGAACACCGGCGAAGCCAGTGGGTTTCGGGGGTCGCCGTCTTCGCCGAGATACCAGGTGGCAAACTGCCGCAGCTGGTCGCCGGTGAGCATGGGATCGGCCTCTTGCCTGCTGGTAATGGAGTCTCCGCTCACCGAGAGGTCGGTCCAGGCCGACAGGCCGACGGCGGCGGCGGGCATGGGTAGCCCGGCTTCTCGCGCGGCCAGCAGCGTGGCGAGCGTGAGCCCGCCACCGGCCGAGTCGCCGGCAATTGCTATGCGGTCGGGGGCGATGGCCTGGTCGAGCAGTTGCGAGTAACAGGCCAGCGCGTCGTCGAGGGCAGCCGGAAAGCGATGCTCGGGGCCCAGCCGGTAGTCGATCAGCAGTGCGCGGCAGCCGCAGGCTCGCGCCAGGCGCGACACCAGTTCGCGGTGGGTGTTGATCGAACCCACCGCGTAGCCGCCGCCGTGCAGGTAGAGCAATACCCTGCTGTCGTCGCAGCCCGGGGTGCTGATCCACTCCACGGGCACCGGCCATCCGTCTTCAACCTGGGCCCTGACGTCGTCGGGCAGGGGAAAAGCCCCGAGGCCAGCTTCCATGCCGCTGCGCATTTCTTCAACCGAAGTGGTGTTAAGGTCCACCATGCCCGCCAGCATTTTGAGAACCGCTTTGAGTTGTTCACTTGCCATGGGGCTGCGTATAGCCCCGCTTAGCTCCCGAATCCAGAAGGGGGAGGCGCTCCCGTTGCGATGCCCGCCTTGCGATGTTGGGTGGCTGACGTTTCAATAGGACCCCGGGCGAGGGGCAGGAGACACGGCGGATGGCAGAGCAGGCGATTTCACTTTCAGATTGGCTCGAGGGCAGGGTAGCCGTCGGGCTCGACCCGGCGCTGGCTGGCCTGCTGGCCGACATCGCTCGGCCCTGCACGAAGATCGCTGCCGAGGTCAACCGGGCAGGTCTTGCCGACATACTGGGCCTGAGCGGCACCACCAACGTGCACGGGGAGGAGGTCAAGAAGCTCGACCTGTACTCCGACCAGCTCATCATTGACGCGCTAAGGCAGGCCGGCAGCGTGTGCGGCATGGCGTCGGAAGAAGACGAAGAAATCATCGCGCCGTCGGCCGCCGGCGAACAGAGCGACTACGTTGCGCTGTTCGACCCTCTTGACGGATCATCGAACATCGACGTCAACATAAGCATAGGCACGATTTTCTCGGTGTTCAGGCGACTGGGCCCGCGCGGTTCGGCCGCCGTGCTGGAGGATTTTCTGCAACCCGGCAGCGCCCAGGCCGCCGCTGGTTATTTTGCCTACGGGTCGAGCACCATGCTGGTGTTGAGCACGGGTGATGGCGTGGACGGTTTTACGCTGGACCCCCGAAGCGGCGAGTACCTGCTCTCGCACCCGGGCATAATCACTCCCGCGCGGGGGAGCATTTACAGTTGCAACGAGGGCAACGCGTGGACCTGGGACAAGGCGACGCGCGACTACGTCGACTCGCTCAAGGATCCGGCGGGGGGCGAGGGGCGTCCCTGTTCGGGGCGCTACGTGGGTTCGCTGGTGGCCGACTTCCATCGCAACCTGCTCAAGGGGGGAATTTTTCTATACCCTGCGGGTAGCAAGAAGCCGGGCGATAAACCGGCGGGTAAACTGCGGCTGATGTACGAGGCCAACCCCATGGCCTTGCTGGCCGAGCAGGCCGGCGGCTCTGCCAGTGACGGCAGTACTCGTATCCTCGATCTCGTGCCGAGCTCGGTGCATCAGCGCACGGCCCTGATCCTGGGCAGCAGCGACAACATGGCCGAGTACCGAGCGTCACAAAAGTAACGGCGCGCGGGTTACGGTGGCGCCGTGGCGGCTTCGCGCGGATCAGCCGTCGACAAAAACTCCAGTAAACACGCGGTTGTTAACCGTCCGCAAGGCTGACAGCAGCTGGCCTGCGCCTTGCAAAGGGAATGGGTGGAACCCCCAGGGCCCCGGGCCCCCGGGGCACCCGGAGGCGGACGATGAAGAGACTTGCAGCGGCGTTGGTACTCTCGATCCTGGCGACCGGCCAGGGGCTCGCCTTAGCGGCACCTGCACCGTGGTCCGGATCAGGCGAACGCTGCAGCATCACCGTGGGCCTGGACACCGCCGTGAGCGTGGCCGGCCTGGGCCTCGAAGTCGCCTACGCTCCCACGGGTGTCGAGCTGTTGGGACAGGGGGAAGCGGCCGACTGCCGTTCGTTGTCAGTCGG